>Ga0187886_1000009_pt1 | contig 301902 bp, 232 predicted proteins | sample June2016WEW_20_1_FD_133001 | JGI IMG/M metagenome (GOLD analysis project Ga0187886, IMG submission 133001) | Peatland microbial communities from SPRUCE experiment site at the Marcell Experimental Forest, Minnesota, USA - June2016WEW_20_150 | ecosystem: Environmental > Terrestrial > Soil >...
CCTTCTAAATGCTTTATCGAGTCCATAATCGTCATCGGCATAGAGGAACCCGCCGGCCTCGAGATATTCACGCAAACGTTTGACTTCATATTCACTGAATACTGCGTTCCCATGTCCTGTCATGAACAGAATAGGATAAGAAAACAGCTTTTCATCCGATAGCTCGACAAAGGTGTACTCGGGATCAACGTCGATTCCTGTATTCTGGTGGACAAAATTCAAGAGGTTTACTTCCTCTGAGGGATCATTGTACCAATCCCCGCCACCACTGTACTTCAGACGTGCAATACGGACCTGGCTTGGAAATTTATCTGATTTCATTGGAAGAGGTTTCTCCTGTGCCAGGGATGCGCTCATCCCAAAGAAAAATACGAAACCTATGATAATAAGGCGTTTCATCCAGAGTAATGTAGAAAGACCACATCAAAAATCCAAATGTTTCCGGTTTGCACAGTGTAATTATTTCAGGTATATTGTCGTTCAATATAGAAGATGAAATATATTCTTCTTACGTCCTCAAGGACATACAAAATGGAAATGCATTTTCATCCTCTGGTTTCTCGCTCGGGCCTATGGCTTGAACAAAGATCAAAACCGGCTTTGACACTTCTTACCATCCTGATTCTTGTATTGATAGGAACCGGAGATTATTACACCGGTGTTGAATATAGCTTCTTGCTTTTCTATTTCATTCCTGTCGCATTGGGAAGCTGGTTTGTCAGCCGTAGAACCGGATATTTTGCCGCACTGTCAGCGGCAATTGTTTGGACCAGCGTTGATTATTTCGGACGGGTTTCTCTTACATTCTGGCTGGCTACGTGGAATATTATCATTCAGTTCATTCTTTTTATCGTATTTGCATATGCTATCTCCAAGATCAAGGAGATGATGAGTGAATACCGGCGGGTCAATATTGAACTACAGCAGGCACTCGCCGAAGTTAAACGATTAAGCGGATTTCTCATAGTCTGTTCCTGGTGCAAGCGTATTCGTGATGAGCACGGACAATGGCATCAAATGGAAGTATATATTGCCGAGCATTCCGAGGCCGATTTCAGTCATGGTATATGCCCTGACTGTGCTAAGAAGAGATTCGATAAAAACGTCTCCTAATGTTTTTTTACCTCTCCCCCTGTTTCATTTACAGATGACTATATCCCTTTTTATTGTAATTTTTTGCAATTATACGCTTTACACATCTAAATTACAGAGAATTCTTATAAAACCCGACACAGACTTTATTCTTACTTCTTTTCCGGCTTACCCCGCAAGATCGACTTAATTGCCTTATTAAAATTTGGAAGTAGATTAATGGGCTTGGAGTACTTTATAGATTTATTGACAGATTTCCTTTGTAGTTTAGGTTTAGTTATATATTATTTGAATAGGGTAACGATTTGATATAGTTTTCCATAAATTTAAAATTCGGTTCTCCATTTTTTGTGGGCAATTTTATTTTTGATGTAGCTATCTTATCTTTGCCGTATTTCCTACCGAAAGAATATCTATATCTTTCTAAATCTAATATGGTCACAATAAATAGACCATTATATTTATTCAATTTTTTATTATAACCGCATGTTAATGTTGATGAACCTATAAAATCCTTATCTTGATAAAGCGCATATCCAATTGATCCTTGTCCATCTCCAATAAATACGATACAGTTTCCCTTAGATACCAAATTTTCATCTCTCAACACTTTTAACATTATACCATTCTCGCTTTTCTTTGCACCAATATAATATATATCATTTCCTTCTGTCAGTAATTTTGCCGCATTATTACATTTACACTTTTTTAATTCAAATATTTTTTTAATCTGAAAATATTTCCAACTTTTTTTCTTAAATTCAATATTTTTAATTATAAAATCATCAGTAATTGGTTGAAGAACTCGTTTGTTTAAAATATCTCTCGGAATTTCATGTTTAGCTGGAATTAATATTTCTTTTAATGTTCTATTCGCTTGCCTACCAAAATTATATTTATAAGAATTACTATGAATTGCATAACAATAATATAGCATTTCTTTTATAGATAACTTTATCTTTGGCAACAAATAAAACAAATCTCTCCCAGAATAATAAGGTTCCTCTTGATAAAAACAGGAAAGTACACTTCCGCCACACGCAACGGAAATCGTATGCCCCGGATTAGGTTTAATTGAATCTATCTTTTCTACATAAGCATCTACTCCATTATTTCTTGAAGTTCGGGAAACAAATGGAATTCCTTTTGTTGAATCAACTATATTACATTTAATCAATTCTAAATTTACACCATAGATAACATCGAAATATTTATCAATTCTAACCATTATGATAAATATATTTATATGAATAGAAACGTTTCAAAACTGTTTCAAAATTTTCTTTTGTTAGCTTGGAATAATCTGTTTCCATATATGCCTCAGCACACCATTCATCTTCGGCTGTTACTTTTTTTGTAACACTTAACCCAGCTTGATTCCTTTTGTTTATATAGCTGGATAACCATTCTGACCTTATATTGCTCCATTTATTAAATACGTCCGCACGACCAATATTTTTTCTTTTTACAAATCCATCATCTTTCCAATAGCCGAAATACGTTTCTTTCGCTTTTGGATGTGCTTTGTGTGCTGTTACAACTATTATACTTGTTACAACATTCGTATCAGAATTGAAGAACAGTTGATCGGGCATTGATAAAACCGCCTCCAGAGTATGTTCAGATAATAGCTTTTTCTTTAATTCGTATTGTTCTCCACTTTGTGCAAGCATACAACTCATAGGTAAAATGGCGACACAGGTTCCATGTGGCACTAAAACCTCTAAATTGTTTAAGACAAATTTTAATTCTTCAATACCCGATTTTTTAGTTTTATACGGAGGGTTCAAAAATCCTACATTTGGTTTCCGGCTTTTTACATCCTCCATAATTTTACTATCAAAACAATCTCCGAGAATAATATTTGTTTTCCCGTCTTGATGAATAAACATATTCGAGCATGCTAATGCAAAAATATGATCTTGCCATTCTACACCTATTAATTGATTTTCTTTAATTTCTTTTATTTTGTCAAGATCGTTTTTTGCGTCTTCGATCATTTGATTCATCGCGCTAATCAAAAATCCCGATGTTCCTGTACAGTTATCATATACAATACTATCTTTATTCACATCTGCTATAAGAGAAAATAATTCTGTAATGTGCGGAGGGGTGATAACTATCCCAAGTCCTTTGTCACTATTGGCATATTGTAGAAATTCAATATAGAATTGACCTAGCACGTCAAAATATTTATGGGTTTTAATAAATTTATTTACGTTTGTATCTATGCTCTCAATGAGTTTTACAAGGACATCCCTTTCTCCGGATAAAGATGTATGGGTTTTAATAAATGAATATGCTGTCTTTAGATTCTCTAAATTATCAAGTTTTAGGTTCGCATTTTTTAATTCAGCAGTAACTGTTTCTACCAAATTATCTGCTAAATTTTTTGGTTTTTTATGTTGCTTATATGATGATCGGAATGCTTCATTTTCTAAGGCTATCAATATACCACTAATCAACAAGCTTCTATTTGACTCTGTAACCTTTTTTGCATGGAGATCTTCATTCAAATCTTTAGAGAATAATAATAATGTTTCATAATCTTGTCTGAATTTTTCCGGACTTTTGGTATAACCGTCAAGATAACTTTTGGTATCTAATAATTTATTAGAGAATATTTGGGTTGGTATTGTTTTTCCTTTTAGGAAAAGGAAATGAGATATTTTTAGCTCGCTTTGTTTTTCACCACTCACCGCGATTGCAAGCACATCAAATTCTTTTGCCAAGAAAGAAGCGTATAATTTTACGCCATCAACTGCAAAATCAGCATATTTATCGCCTGTTTTACTTTCATGTTTTTTTATATTACTCTTGCATTCAACGACAATAAGAAATTCATAATTATTAATATAGGTAATAATAAACTCCGGATAACCGCAGCCCTCACCTTTTTTAGATGCATGCTTTAACAATTTATTGACTTTGATATTATCAGATTTTTTTTCTTCAATAAATATATCAGAAAATTTTTCAAAATGTTTTCTGACAATATTTTCTGTTTTTCTTTCGTTCATTTTATTTCACAATAAGTGTTTTATACATTAATCTGCATTCACAGCGTTCAAGCATAGCTGTGAAGTGTTTAGTATCATTATCTTTTCTTGAATTATAACGGAATTGGAACTCATCGCAGTAGCGACTAAGGTGTTCTGGACTGACATGATGATAAATACCGAGAATGCCACGTTTCAAGAGGCTCCAGAAATTCTCGATGTTATTGAAGTGAATAGAACTATTCTTAATGTAATCCTTTTTTCCATGATTTACAATCCCGTGTCCAGAAAATTCTTTTTCAAGGTTATTATAAGCCTTCCATTCGTCTGTAATTATTTGAGCATTTGTTGATACATTCTGCCAAATAAGTCCTTTTAAGGTCTCACTGTTTACTCTTTCAACCGGCATTGATCGAACCACTTCCTGCCTCTTTACCATTCCAAACACTGGGAATTTATTCTCTGATCCTCTGTCACGTTTACCTCTATGTTTTCCACTTATATAAGTTTCATCAGCTTCAACGATGTTTTTTAATTGAGATTTTCTTGTTTTGGGTCTCATAGATTCTCTGATTCTATGAAACATATGAAACGTGATAGCTTGCCGGACACTAATATCTTTTACAAGCTGACAAGATGAAATACCATTTTTGCCGAAAATTTTTTATACATACCTCACCACAGGTAGTAGGTTCCTTTTTTATTTTAAAAAAAAGATACTTTTCATAGGTTTTCACTGCTTATACTACGGCTTTTTCAAAAACTCTCTGCCCGATTTCGCACTCTTTGCACCTGTTTTCAGTACAATAAAAATTATGTAAGTGAAGCATTCCCTGCTGAACCAGAGCGCCGTGGAGTAAATTCCCGATTCCCGGCACAGCGGAACGAATTAATCGAGTAATTGTATTTTCACCTAACGACGGATATTCCATTACGAGATGTTGAATCGTTTCCCGAATATCAGGATCTTTAAATACTCGCGCATAGAGAAGTGTCAGCGGAAGAATGGTATTAATAATAATATCGTCAATTCGTAAGCGTCCAAGAAGAGCACTCTGTTCAACACGGCCGACCGTCATTAACAATCGCAATTCGCGGATACGCGTACGGTTTGCGCCATCCAATTTTATAATCCTGATCATTTTTTGTACTATGTCTTCCTCAAGAAATCTTTGAACAAGAACCGCTCCGGCCTTTAACCTACGAGTAGGAAAATTATTGGGTCGAAGGCGAAAGAAAGTCCATTCGGCTCTTTGAAGCCGTTCTCTTTTATAGAAAGATGCATTCTCTCTCCAACTATTCACAATCATTGCATCATCACTGCCATTTCCTTTCCTCTCACACCGATCTGCGGACAGAAATCCTGCAACTCCAAAGAGAATTGCCTGGAGTACGGCAGCATGATTGGAGTTTGATACCGTAATCCGTTCGCGCAAAAAATCCAAACGCACATTTCGTGCAAGTTTGAGAAATGGCTCCCGATTCTTGGAATATCCGAGCGCCTCGAAGATCCCTTCGTACAAAACTTGCTCCCAGAGCCATCGCGGCGCAAAATCATGTTGTGTGTACTCATGATTCGGAACGGGAATTTCATCAATGTCTCCGTAATATCGTAATTTTGGCTCACGCAATGCAAGCCTTTGTTCATCGATCAGCTCCTTCAGCCGTCCTTCAAACCTCCGGAGTTTTAGCTCCATTCGTTCATTGAATAAATGGGTAAGCCACCGTAAATGGCCATCCTGAGATGCGTCTATAGATAAGCCCGAACAGGGAAGTGTGCATGACCGCTCGGCGCGATCCTCAGCAATCGAACGATCCCACACCGCCCGGAATGAATCATCAAGAAATCGCTGCAGGCTCAGTATGGGAATCGATCTCCCGCTTGCCGTAACAGGATGCGGGGCATGATCATCGTAAAGCACAACATGAAGGACAACCCGATTGTACTTATTATCACGTGAATGAAGATGACGCGTCCAATCGCCGTTCCGCTTGTGCAGTTCAATGTCTCCGCATAAAATTTTTCCGTCAACACGAATCCGTGCGTCGAGAAAATCAGGACCTGCATCGGCGTTCGGGATACCCGGTGTAATGATTTCGAGCATGCGGCCGTCGCTTGTCATCAGCTCGAGAGTGCGTAGATATTGTTTCCTCCAGATATGGCGCAAAAAACGTTCGTGAATATGAATCATTAGAAAAAAACTCCAAAAGCCAAATTGTCCCCGGTGTAAGAGAATATGAAAATATTAAGATGAGTTTTGATTATTCAAATGCTAAAATTTAATGAATGAACTATCACTCTTACTTATATATATTAGAACGAAATGAGGTTACAACATTGAGAAGAAATGGGTAAATGGCTTTTTCTAAGGAAAAAGTAAATCCCTCGACCACTCGACAAGCTCGTGGTAAACACGCTCGGGACGAGAATTAAAAAGGAAAAAAATCATTTTCCTAGATATTTTGAATTCTCGATCAATTTTTAGAGAGTAGCAAGACCACATGAACCCACGGCGATTTGGAATTCTAATCCTAATTCACCATATTTGTATATATCATAAAAATAGAGGAGAAAAATCATATGCGTTCACTCATTATTTTCCTTTTCCTTCTGATACCGCCCATTCTCCTTGCACAATCCGATTACGACGCGACTTCAATTCATCTCTGGGGCGGACTCGATATCATTAACGCTCATGCATCTGCAACGGCCGTTCATCCGCTGACGGGAACACAAGCAGGTGGAATGGCCGGCGGATTTGGCGGTGGGGTGGGTATTTTGTTTTCTCTTGACCAACGCTCGGCAATCGGACTTGAAACAGGGTACCTTCTCACCGAATCGATTGCCGAGGCATGGCCGACGATAGCGTATACTGAATTTGTCCTGCCGGTTCTTTTTACAGGTCAATACCGAATCACGGGAGCTCAGGGAACAAGTGGAATGTCGATTCAGGGTGGATTGGGGGTAGGTGTGCTTTATCGGACAGAAGCACGTTCTTCTCCGTATGTCTCATCCGCATCATTGAAAAATAACGGTGCCGGCTTTTTAGGATATATCGGGCCGCAGGCCGAATTAGCCATCGTACGCTGGTTCAGCCTCGAAGCATTTGCCCGGTATTATTTTACATCGCTCAATGTAGCGACCGGCAACTCGATGTTTTATTTCGGGGGAGGAATTGCGTTCACATTTTGATATCGTCAATACTTCTGTCTGACGATCTCAAAATAATTAATCTGCGCGGCGTTGTCTTCGAGATAGTTACACTGGAGGCAACTTATTAAAACTACAGGAAAACTGAGCTTATTTAGTACCTGCTATTTCAGCGGTTTGATTTCGCCGGTTTCTTCCACCAGTACCGGATAACCTTCCAGCTTTGGAGGAATTTTTCGCTCGAGTTCCGGCGTCTTCTTTACCACCATCACACCGATGAATGGTGCACCATCATCCGTCGCTCCGACATAGACTCCTACAACACCGGGAATTTCCATTAATTCCGGCGTGTGCGCCTCCTTGACTGTATTGATATCTCGTGCAGACTTCATAGGTTCCTTTTCAATTTTCTTTTGTGGTATTGAATTGCAACCGGTGTACACCATCAGAATAACCAGGATGTACACAAAGGGGTAATGTCGTATCTTTGACGAATGTTCCATGGTCCAACCCTGAAAAACAAACACCCGCATTGCTAAGGAATGCGGGTGTTACGCCTTCGATATTCACACGATTCGACGCGGTTTATTTCCCAACCATTGTGGCACCAAGATACGAAAGAACCTCGTCGATCGGATTTGCAACAGCGTATTTATTACTTCCCGCAAAGCAGAGACCCACTGCACGCGGGTTGGTCGCTTTATCTTCCACCATCAGGGATCCTGAATCTCCTGCTTTGATAAATGAACCGCCTTTGATGAGAATCTGACCTGTGAATGTTTTTGTGAAAGCAGTTCCGCCTGCACATTCATTATCATACGTAACACTTACTGTAGCGTTCAGGCCATCGATCGTCGAACTTGTAAGACCGCTGGTACGTCCGCTCTTTTTTACTTTCATTCTCAGGGCTGCCGCAACCGTACTTTTTGAGATTGTGCCGATTTCAAGAATCGACCCATCTGTACGCACCATGCCCGGAACCACTTGAGCAATGGCACAATCGACATTCGAACTCGGCAGGCTTGCCGAGCCGGCAAGGGTTGCCACGCTCCGGGCACCAGAGGCTTTGCAATTTACATCGATTAATCCGGGCTGAATAATCGGATCACCGTTCGTCGCGACTCTTTTGTTTCCTCCCGATACAATATCGGCTCGCAATACATGATAGTTGCTCAAAACATATTGTGTGGACCCGATCTGTACCAGCGAACCAAGCGTTCCGCCGCAGCAATAACCATTTGCCAGATCGTAGCTCCATCCGCCGGAGGTCCCCAGCTGAATCGGCGGAGTTTGTTTTGCCGTATGAGCTGCAAGGGCCTTAAATTCGCCAGTTTCTTCCACGACAACCGGTACATTTTCAATTTTAGCGGGAATGGCACTGGCTGCTATACCATGCCCCTTGAGCTTTGCATAGGACATATCCTTCACGAATACTTTGAAGACTACCGTTCCATCATCGTTCACACATGTGGCGGTGCCGACGACAGCTTTGTTCGCCATAATGTCCTGTGTGTACTTGTTTTGCACCTTAATTACAGCTTGTACTCGGGCATCATTGATGCTCACAACAGGTTGCTCTTGCTGTGAATTATCCACTGCGCCCTGCTCGATGGGGCTGTTATTGCTTTTCTGGCATCCGTTCCAGAAAATTACCGATAGCGCAATTGTTGCAATCATCAGAAGAACAATATCAACAGCAATCCTTTTTTTCTGTTGCATAGAGATTCTCCTTTTTTAAAAAGAGCTGAACAGTGATTTGTGAGAATGATGTTTTAAGAGATGAAATTTGAAAATTTTACTCAAATTTGTGTTAAATGTCAAGGTTTATTTTCGCCTTTTGTTACTTTTCATTCCCTTTGTATGAATACCGTTTTTTTCTTCCTCCAACCATATTGTCAATCTGTATCAAGATATGATAATATCGGGAAATTCTGGCTGGACACGTTAAAATTTATTTTTTAATAAATTTGTGTGGAACGCCATTAACTCAAAAAATTTTCTACAAACAGATCGTCTCAACAGGATTGATAGTAATTAAATGACCATCGATTTTAAAACCGGCTTATATAAATGTTTTGGAAAACAATAACGGAATAAGAATTCACTGACAGAAAAAAATCCCCCTATACTGTAACTTTTATAAGTGAGTCTTCGTATTCTTCCATAACTGACCGGAAGTCATTAATTAAAATTAAGCCAATTTTATTAATTTCAGTATTGACTAATGATTTTTAATATATTATATTCGAGTACAACCAATGACCACCAGTCAGTTATCATAATGAGGTAATAATGGGAATCCAGGAACGGAAGGAACGCGAGAAAGAACAACGGCGGGAAGAGATTATAAGTGCTGCTCAGAAGGTCTTTTTCGAAAAAGGACTCCAGGCCGCTACGATGGACGATATCGCCGATACGGCTGAAGTGAGTAAAGGGACGATTTACCTCTACTATAAAAGTAAGGAAGACCTCTATCTCGCCGTCGTCCTGCGCGGGATGGATATTCTACTCGATATGTTTCTAAAAATAACCGAGACGGATCAGCCTGCAATTAGAAAAATCGGACTCTTCGGTGATGCATATTTCGAGTTTTTCAAGGCTAATAGAAAATATTTTTTAATGATGGATTTTTATGAGACACCGCAGTTTCATAAGCAGGTTTCGGAAGAAATGAAGCAGATATGCTCGGTATCGAGTCAGAAAATCTGGACCGCATTCTTCGATACCATACAACAGGCAATCGATGATGGAATGATGCGTCCGAACCTGAATGCCCGTCAGGTTGCAATCATGTTCTGGTCGAATTCGAACGGGCTCATGCGCCAGATGGACCGCGATCCGATTTACTGGCATGATGCAATGGGGATTGATCTTGAAGTAACATTGAAACTCTCAAATTCATTTCTCCTCGAAGCAATGATGACGGAGAAAGCCAAGGAAATCTACAAAGACATGTTGACGGAATAATATTCATGAAAAAAAAATTTCTGTTTCTTCTCTTCGGCTTCACGCTAACGGCACAATCGCAGGAACTACTCACAATCGAGAAAGCAATCGATATTGCCCTGGAGCAGAATCACATGCTTAGGAGTGCACAATACGATCTCTCGGCTGCACGCTGGGGAAAATGGAACTCGGTAACGAATTTTCTCCCAAAGGTCGAGCTCTCTTCATCTGCGACCCGTATCGATCAGGATACGTATATCCGGGCAAACGCAGCAATCGATTTTATTAAACTTGGTGCAAGTGCGCTGGGATTGCCCCCTTCGGCACTAGAAAATATCAAGCCTTTTGCATATCTCAACTCGTACGAAACCAATCTTACGGTTGTGCAGCCTGTGTTCAACGGAGGACTGGAAATTGTCGGGTTGAGCGCAGCTGGCGCAATAAGAGACCACAGCGAGTATTCATATCTGGATACCGAACAGGATATCATTGCGAAAATAAAAATAACATACTTGAATGTATTGAAAGCCGAAGAATTTGTCGCTCTTGCGACCGAATCGCTCGAACGTACCAAGCGCTATCTTGAGATGACAAAGCGCCGTGCCGAGCTCGGTACCCGCACAGAGACAGATGTCCTCCGCTGGGAGGTACAGTACTCGGCCGATGAAGCGAACCTAATCACGGCAAGAAATTATCTTGCTCTAGCAAAACTCCAGCTGAACGATCTCATGGGGGTCGATCTCCATAAAGAATTCACGCTTGAAAAGATTGTGCAGGCAGATTCCGTAACCGCGGTGCCAGTCGATACAGCCTTCACCGGAAATTTTGCGCCTATGGGCGGTACAGGGGAGCCCGCCTCACAAGGCGGGACCGCCCATATAACTTTCGACCGACTCTCAGGTCACCCATCAATGCTGGCGATGGAAACAAATCTCCGCCTCGCGAGCATCAATATCAGTAAGGCCTGGACAAATTTTCTTCCGAGAATTAATTTTGTCTATCAATATGGATGGGAACGAAACGGATCCGTCGCCCTTGATGGAATCCGGCCCTGGGCGCTGACTCTCTCTGTGAAATATCCGATCTTCAACAGTTTTGGCGACTTTACCAGCCTGGAACGTTCCTACGCTGAATACTACAGGACTGAAGAACAAATCGAGAGCTTCAAGACAGGCCTGGTGATGCAGGCGACAAATGCGCAGTTAAATGTTAATGCAGCAAAAATGAAAATCGAGACAACGCACAAAGGCCTGCGTCAGGCTCTCGACGTACTTAATTCCGTTACCCGGCGGTACGAGACCGGCGGAGCTTCAAATATCGATGTCATTGACGTCCAGACCGCCTATACATCTGCGAAGACAAATTACATAACAGCTCTATACGATTATTATATTTCTGAAATTCAATTTGAGCGTGCAACGGGTGTTATTACAAAATAGCTTTATCATTCTCGAGGGATTCATGAAAAAATATTTACTTTCAAAAAGAACAATAAGCGGTATTATTGTAATTACCGTCATCATTATCATTGCCGCGATCAGTTCTCGGAACAGTACGGCAACAAGTAATCAGACGTCAACTACGGCGCCTGTGGCTGTTGAAGTCTCACCGGTGGTTGTATCTCCGCTTTCCGAAACCATTACCGCTGTCGGCAACGTCTCTGCCATGACCGATGCCGTCGTCAGTTCGGAGACAGCCGGACGCGTAACACGTGTCGCCGTAAAAGTGGGCGACCATGTTAAAACCGGACAGATGCTTTTTCAGATCGACGACGAGCTGCGCGCAATTGCCGTGGAACAAGCCAAAGCTCAATTGCTTGCTGCTGAAACTAATTTCACAAAATCTCAGAAGGATTATGCGCGTGCTCAGAAGCTCTTTGCATCAAAGGATATCTCCGACGCCGAGCTTGAAGGAAACAAACTGGGAATGCAGGCAGCGGAAGCACAGTACAAATCGGCACTCGTCGGCTTGAAACTTGCCCAGCGGCAATACGACGATACAAAGATAAAATCGCCAATCAACGGCATCGTGGCTTCACGGCGTGTCGATCTTGGTGAAATGGTTTCGCCCGGACGCGATGTGGCTAATGTCGTGGATATCAGCAAGGTGAAAGTGAAGCTTTCGATCCCGGAAGAGCAGATCGGACTGCTCCGGGTAAAACAGCCGGCTACGCTTCGTATTGATTCGGATCCTTCCACCGAATTCAAAGGTATGGTTTATACAATCGGTGCAAAAACCGAAACTCCGAACGGACATTCTTATCCGGTCGAAGTAATTGTTGAGAATAAAAACGTCAGTGTGTTGAAAGCCGGGATGTTTGCGCGTGTGTCGATTCAGGTTCGTACCGCACAAAACGCCCTGATAATTTCGAAAGAATCATTAATGAATGAAGATACAGGTCCGCAGGTGTACGTTGTTGAGAATAACATAGCAAAGCTTCGGTCAGTTAAACTCGGCATCCGTTCGGCCGACAAAGTTCAAGTGATCGATGGATTGAAAAAAGGCGACCTGGTCATTTCATTCGGCCAGAAAAAACTCAAAGATGGATCACCGGTCCAGTACAAATAAAGGGGATTTTCAATGAAACTTACTGAACTGGCTCTCAAACGCCCGGCATTCATGACGATGATCTTCGTGGCATTTGCGGTCCTCGGCATCTTCGGTTATACACGCATGGGCGTTGACCTTCTGCCGGCAATGGATTGGCCGATGGTGTCGGTCGTGACCGTATATCCCGGGGCGGGCCCGAAAGAAATCGAATCGCTTGTCAGCAAACCTATCGAGGAAGCGGTGAGTGCAGTGGAACAGCTCGACAATGTCCGGTCGTATTCATACGAGGGTGTTTCTGTCGTTCTCGCACAATTTAAGTTTTCGGTCACGGTCGATGAAGTTACAAACGAAGTTCAGCGGCGTGTGGGACAGGTACAAAATAAATTACCAAGAGAAGCGTACACTCCACGCGTCTCGAAAGCCGATTTGAATTCGTTTCCTATCCTTCGTTTATCGCTAACCGGCACAATGGAACCGAGAGAATTGTACCAATTTACAAAGGATAGAATGAAGCCGGCCCTCGAACAGGTAGAAGGCGTTTCTGCCGTAACAATCGTCGGTGGCCAGGAACGTGAAATTCGTGTCGAAGTCGACAACCAGAAGCTTCGTGCCTACGAATTATCAATATTACAGGTATCCCAGGCCCTCGCCCGCGAGAATCTGGATTTCCCGACCGGTAAGGTCGATGAACGCCTGAATCAATATATTGTCCGCCTTGCCGGAAAATTCAAATCGGTCGAAGAACTGAAGAATATGGTCGTGGCGGCAACACCCACGGGGATGATCTATCTAAAAGATATTGCCGACGTGAAGGATACTCATAAAGAAGATTTCACATATAGCCGTCTGAACGGCGAGAGCTCCATTGCGCTGACGATCCAGAAACAATCGGATGCAAATTCGGTAAAAACAAGTGACCGGCTCGGAGAGCGGATGCAGCGGCTTGAGAAAGAGAACGGCGGAAGGATTCATTTTACCGTTGCTCAGGATATCACCGATTTTACACGGAATTCTCTCTCCGACGTTCAGCGCGACCTTTTTCTTGCCATTATTATGGTGGCCATTATTCTATTTTTATTCCTGAACAGCGTTCGGAATTCATTAATCGTTCTTCTTGCTATTCCAACGTCTCTAATCTCGACTTTCTTTTTCATGTACCTGTTCAATTATACGTTGAACATGGTATCGACGATGGCGCTCGCGCTGGTGATCGGAATTCTGGTCGACGACTCGATTGTTGTTCTTGAGAATATCCACCGCCATATCGAGCACGGTGAAGATCAACGGAGTGCAGCCATAAACGGGCGAAGCGAAATCGGATTTGCCGCTATTGCCATTACTCTTGTCGATGTCGTCGTTTTTCTCCCGATATCACTGGTCGGCGGCATGATAGGAAGAATTCTGGGTCAGTTTGGAATCACCATCGTTATCTCCACATTGTTCTCATTACTTGTCTCTTTCACACTGACACCGCTTCTTGCTTCACGTTGGATGAAGATAGTTGAACACGTTAAAGGTTCCTGGATGGAACGGATCACCAACGTCCTCGAAGAATATCAGGTGCTACTCGGAGAGCGTTATCGAACACTCCTCGCATGGTCGCTCGATCACCGGCGGACTATTCTTGCCGTGAGCGGAGGACTTCTTATTATTAGTTTGTCATTCGTTCCCCTCGGTTTCATCGGCTCGGAATTCATGACCGCAAGCGACCGTGGTGAATTTGCGGTGAACTTTGACATGCCGCTCGGTACAACAATTGAAAAAACCGATGAAGCGATCAGTCGGGTTGAAAAATATATTGCATCAATGCCGGAGGTCGATAGATATCTTTCGACAATCGGGAAACAGCAGACTCAATGGAAAAATGCCGAACAATCGAATGTCGGGCAGACTCAGATCAAACTGATCAACAAATCAAAACGGAAGAAGACGACTGACGGCGTCATGAAGGATATTCAACGCTTTGCAGCAACAATTCCCGGACTCAAAACAAATTTCAGCACCATGAGTATGTGGGGATCGGCAAATGCGTATCCGTTTCAGGTCGAAATTATCGGCAGCGATTTACAGCAGGTGATCGCTTTTTCCGAAAAGGTCTCCGATATTATTGCCAACACAAAGGGAACCATGGATGTTACTTCATCCTGGGAGGAAGGAAAACCCGAGCTGAAGATCGAGGTCGACCGCGAGAAAGCCGCAAAGATGGGGCTTACTCTCGGCGAAATTGGCCTCGCCGTCCGAACGGCAATCGAAGGCGACATTGCCACGAAATATCAGGAAGGCGATACGGAATATGATACACGCGTCGTTCTAAACAAAGCGAGCCGTGTCAGTGCCGATGATGTTGGGAAGATTACGTTACTCAACCATTACGGTCAGACAGTTCAGCTCGACCAGGTTGCAAAGATCTATCACGGCAAAGGCCCTATGGAAATCCAGCGGAAGAACCGCGAACGCCTTGTCACAATCGCCTCGAACATTTCGAAGGAAGTATCGCTCGGTCAGGTAAACGCAGAGGTTGAAAAAACCATCAACAAATCAGGGATCCCGGCCGGAATCACAGTGTTCTACGGCGGCGATACCGAGAACATGCGCGATATGTTCAGTGATATGTCGATCGCACTCACTCTGGCAATACTTTTTGTCTATATGATCATGGTGAGTTTATTCGAGTCGTACGTCCATCCATTTACGATCATGTTCTCATTACCGGTGGCGCTGGTGGGAGCGCTGACCGGTCTTGCAATCACAGGCATCACATTAAGCATGCTCACGATGATCGGGATAATTATGCTGATGGGATTGGTGACGAAGAATGCCATTCTGCTTGTGGACTTCACTAACACGCTGCGGTCGCGCGGATATGCAATGCGCGAGGCGCTTCTTGAAGCGGGCAAGACACGTCTGCGGCCGATTCTCATGACGACCGCGACGATGGTCTTCGGCATGATGCCCCTTGCATTTGCACTCGGTGCGGCTTCCGAAATGCGGCAGGGAATGGCGATCGTTGTGATTTGCGGTTTGACAAGTTCGACTGTACTGACGCTTGTTCTGGTCCCGGTCATTTACATGTACATGGAAGGATTGCGAGATAAGGTCCCTGCTCTCTTCAAGAGAGTTGCATGGGCTTCGCATTTACCATGGAAGGATCGGCCGGTGTCGGTTGCGGGCGAAGTGCCTGTGAAATAGACGAACCTCTCTGTGTCTCTCTACGAGTCCTACGGATCGTAGATCGTAGCCCACCTTGAAAAAGGGGGGAGACGTTTTTTTATCAGCCAGAATCGAAATGGAACTGGTCATCCCGATGACAATCGGGATCTAGTAAAAAGCAAAGAAATGTAACTCACTAGCCTAATCAGTATTCAACGCCCTCCCCGCTACGTTTGCTTTTCACTACCCAATTTTGTACACTCTCGCTATCAGGAACTTACCACCACCTTAACTAGAGGCGTGATGTAATATTGACCGATTTCCAGTAGATTTTATGTTCCAACTCATGCAAAAATATTTCGAAAACTTAATGTTCCATTTGGGAACATAAAGATAGAAAGGAACACGTTCCTTTTTCTGAGTTTATGAACCTAATGTGTAATAGATGAACGCGTTTGTAGCCATAACGGATTCAGAATGGTTTGATCTTCTGGCGTCGCAACCGGGAATCGACGAAATCAATTTTTGGCAGCCTGGTGGTAAAAAAACTTTCAGGTCGTTGAATCAAGGCGAGTTTTTTCTTTTCAAACCACATCGAAGAAATGTTATTATCGGTGGCGGTTTTTTTGCATATTCTACATTACTTCCTATAACCCTAGCCTGGGAAACTTTTGGCATCGGAAATGGTGCAACTTCACTTGAAGAGATGCGCCAACGGATCAAGAAATACCGCAGACAACCCTCTCGACCACACGAAGACTACACGATTGGATGTATTCTTCTTTCTCAACCATTCTTTTTCAAAGAACAAAATTGGGTCCCTGTCCCTGAAGATTGGAAAAGCAACATTGTTCAAGGTCGCAGCTATGACGTTACACAAGAACCGGGTCTTTCCATGTACAAAAATGTAATAGAACACATCCGGCTTTCGCACCAATTGGCAACAATTGCCCCAATGGTAGCAGAGCCTGAGGCGCGCTATGGAACTCTAATCCTCATGCGACCCCGACTTGGCCAAGGTGCCTTTCGGATTGTTGTCACTGATGCTTATGAACGCAAATGTGTAGTCACCGGTGAAAAGGTTCTCCCGGTTCTTCAAGCCGCTCATATTCGTCCTTATAATGAGGGTGGTCTTCATCAAATCGATAATGGTCTTCTTCTTCGAAGTGATCTTCACACTCTTCTGGACCGCGGGTATGTTACCGTGACGCCAGATTACCACATAGAAGTAAGCAGGCATATTCGTGAGGATTATGAAAACGGTCACGAGTACTACGCATTTCACGGTACCTTGATCCGAGAACCAAGAATAGGTGCGCCTCGACCATCCAGGGAGAATTTGATCTGGCATAATGAAAACAGATATTTGAGTTGACGGATCTCTAATATTTAAATAACATGGAGAGAGTTGATTTAGTCAAGAGCTGAATAATATTAAACGCATTTGTTCCCACTTCAACAATAAAATGCTGTTAAGAATCGCCCTCAGTGCCGATATCGGTGCCGCTACGGACAACATCAATTGGAATGCAGATCATTTCTCGAGCGGCGTCTACGTCTATCGTCTTCAGGCCAGTAAGTATGTGGAGTCGAAGAAGCTTGTTCTGTTGAAATAACCCCCCCGTGATTCATCATGGGGTGAACAAGCGGACTGGATGACCGAAGAACCGTTTCAACGGTTTTGTTCGTTGAGCGGTATAGGGAATGAATAATCTCGAATTAAATGATATTTATTAGATTCCGACTTTCGTCGGAATGACGAACATATGAAAAAAATCCCGCATTCTCGTCGAGAGTGCGGGATTTTTTTATGTCACAAAATAATATCTATTTCTATTCTTTTTCGAAATCCAGAGTTTCCGGCCTCTCAAAAAATTCTTTAAATGCCCCAACTTCCTCCACCCATTCATTTATTACCTCGGCGGCTTTATTGACAAAATTGGGGAGGGACCGCTGAATAACAGCACTTAATCCTTCACGCAGTTCTTGAGAACCTCCGATTTCCATTGCCAGAACTCTGATTACCCTTGGGAAAGTAACGTTAAGTTTTTCAGCGATGGTCAAAGCTTCGGGGATTCCAATAAAATGTGGAGACCCTGAATGTATTTTATGAAACTCTTCTTTTGAAAATTCTATTACCGATCCTACCGGATATCGCCCCGAAACAGCAGAATCAAGAATAAGGACATGCGTATATCCTTCAAGAAAATCGATTAACGCAAATCCCGCTACCGGGGCTGCGATAATGCTGATATCTTCACCGAACCTTTCAAGCAGGGGACGTCCTGCAGCAATTCCTACTGCATCGTCCCCCATGATTTCATTCCCAAGAGCAAGCACCAAAATTGAATATCTATCCATTTTCCTCCCCTCAAACAAAAAAAATCGGTTCGTATATTTTATTTACTCGATAAACTCTTTTCATTATTAATCATTATCGGCTGATTTCCTCAAGAACATTACCCCTGCTGTCGCGTATATGCAATGTCAGCGGCATTTGACCGGGAAATGAATGCGTTGCGCAGGCGTTGCACGGATCGTATGCACGAAACGCCATTTCGATCATGTTCAACAGCCCTTCCGATACCTTCCCGTTCTTTATCAATCCCTTTGCCGCCTTCTCCACGCTCATCGCAATTCGTGCCGAATTATTCTGTGTGGCAACAATGAGGTTTGCCTTTGTGATCAATCCTTTCTCATCGGTTTCATAATGATGATACAGCGTGCCGCGGGGGGCTTCAACAACTCCTATACCGATTTTCGGTGTTGCCGTCGGGATTACTCGTATATTTTTGCTGGTAATATCCGGATCGTTCACCAGTTCCACCATCCGTTCGGCTGCATTGATCATCTCTATCACACGCGCCCAGTGATTAGCCAGCGTATGGTGAACCGGCTTGCCCCCTAACGTTTTATAAAATTCATCGTAAGCCTTCTGCGCTTGTGGAGTCGACATTCCATCGGCGACGTTCAACCGCGCAAGCGGCGCAACAGAATAAATTCCGCTCCCGGCGCCCTCTTCGAAACCCTTCCATCCGACTTTTTTCAGGTAACAGAATTTTACATAGCTCCACGGCTCTACATGCTCCGCAATTTGTTCCATGTACTCTTGTGGACGGAATTTTACAAATTCTTTCCCGTCGGGATCCACAACACGAATTATCCCGTCATAAAAATTCGGGCGGTTCTTTTCATCAACCAATCCCATGTAATAAGTCTTATGGGTGAAGGCATCAGACGTGATAAGCTTGACATAGTTGTCGTTCTTCAGTACGATATCTTTGAAGACCTGGAGTGTAAAGAGTGCAAAATCGAGTCCATCTTTTGCCAGCTCCTTCAACTTCGGCAGCTCATCGGGTGAAATCGCTTTGGAAATGCCGCCGGGCAAACCGAAGACCGGATGGATTACCTTTCCGCCTATGTACGAGATAAACTCCCGTAAACGCCTGCGGGTCGTGATCACACGTTTCCCTACGTCGACACCGACTTTTTCAATGACACCTATAACATTCCGCTTTTCCTTAGGTGCATCGGGACCCACAATGAAGTCGGGACCGCTGAGAATATAGACATGCAGGGCATGATCTTCGAGCATGAATGTATTATAGATCAGCTCGCGAATTTTCTTTGCAGGTATCGGCGGGTCGACCGAATAGAGATCGTCTAATGCTTTTGTCCCTGCCATATGATGTGCGGTCGGACATACACCGCAGATACGGCTTGTAATTTGCGGCATATCCTCGGCCGGACGGCCGATCGAAAAAATTTCAAAACCCCGGAGCTCGGGAATTTGGTAATACGCCTTCGACACATCTCCTTTATCGTCGAGAAAAATATCGATTTTCCCGTGACCCTCAAGCCGGGTAATCGGATCGATAGTTATACGCCTCGTCTTCATGTATTGAGCATTGGCTTTTTGCTGTGCCTCGTTCCATTTTTCCTGAACGGCTTTATCCATTGTTCTAACCTACCTTCCGCCGTAATAATGAACTCGCCAGTCCGTAGCGATAGAATGTTCCTACGGGATCCGGAAGCGTTGCCAGAATCTTATCGATATCCTTTTCATCTTTAGCATCGACATGCGATGCAAATGCCGATAAAATTTTCGCTCCATGATCCTTCACGTTCGATGTCGGTCCGAAACATCCCGAACAGGGCATGTTGCCGAGTATACATTGAGCGCCGCAGCCGCCCCGCGTTGCAGAACCGAGACACATGAGACCCTGGGCCAGTAGACATTTTTCCGGATCGATTTCCGTCCAATGCGGACGTTTGAATTCGGTAAATTTATAATCGATCGGTTTCGTGTCTTTTCGCTGGCATTCTTCACACAGTGCAATATCGGGTGCAAGAACCGATCCTTTCTCCGGAAGTTTTCCCGCAAGAAGCGCATCGATAGCTTCCTTCAATAATTTTGGCGTCGGGGGACATCCGGGCAGATAGTAATCAACGTCGATTACCTGATCCAATGCGCGCACCATTGAATGAAACTCGGGAAGTGTGACTGTCGACCCATTATCTTTAAATTGCACCTGAGGCCGTATTTTTGCCTCGTTTGTTACTGTCGGAGAATCTTCGTACACATACTTTAATATCTGCTCACGCTGGAATTGATTTGCCAGGCTCGGTATTCCCCCGAGGTGGGCGCAGGAGCCATAGGCGATGATATATTTACTCTTCGCGCGAATCAGACGGGCCATTTCTTCCTGCTCGGATGTCCGTATCGCCCCGTTAATCATCGATGCAACTATAGATTGATCGGGCATCGCTTCAACATCAGACTTCTTGAAATCCATCGCCACAGGCCACAACACGATATCCACTGCTGCAACGACCGATAGAATGTCTTCGGCAAGATCGACAACCGATTCTTCACATCCGCCGCATGATGCACACCAGTATAATCCGATTTTTGGTTTTTCAGGCATGTTCCCGCACCTCCTGCTCACCTAAGTTCCGATTTGAATCGGAATGCAGAGGGGCTTCATTGGCTGCAGCAATTTCACGCTCGAGCATATCGATCTCTTTATCCCATTCTATAAATTTCCCAGGAAGATTGAGGCAGCCCAGTTCACGGACCTTTGCCGCCATATCATTGACCACAATACGTACTTTCTCACCTTCCGAGGCCGATATCCATTCAAGCCGGAAGCGGTCTTCTTCTATCCCCAAATCATGAAGCATCCGTTTCAGGAGGCGGACACGGCGCAGTGCTTTATAGTTTCCCTCGATATAATGACAATCACCCGGGTGACATCCGCCGATCAATACACCATCGGCCCCTTTTGCGAATGCATCAAGAACAAACTGCGGGTCGATGCGTCCGGAGCACATGACGCGGATAACACGGATGTTCGATGCATGCTTCAATCGCGACACACCGGCAAGATCGGCTGCAGTATAAGTGCACCAGTTGCAGAAAAAAGCAACAATCCTTGGCTGCCAGCCGTTTGTTATGGTGCTACTTGAATCGTGAGTTAATTCTGACATACTATATCTCCTTCTTCAACAGCTACCTGACCTCTGAACAAGCCATCAATTTCGCTGCAGATAATTTCATTTTCAAATAGGTATTGTTTAATCGTATCAGAAGGACAGGCCACCGTGCAGTTGCCGTATCCTTTCAACAATGCTTCATTGACATATGCCTTCTGTTGCACACGATTACTCAGTAAATATATCGACCGCTGCGATTTCTGGATGCCGCTCAAGGAAAAATCCTTCCGCTAAGCATGAAATGGTATAGAGCCTGCACACATCCATATTGACGGGAATACGACGGGCAATACCGATCATCTTATCTTCAACGCGAATGACCGGCTTTCCTTCTTCTTGGCGTGCACGGCCTTATTAGTTACTTCTGATATATGGCCGTGTACAAGGTGGACATTTTCTTCAAGCAGTCTATCGTAGAACTCTTCGTATGGCTGTCTGGCAGCGCAGATATCGATGTAAAAAACCATAAACTTCTGCATCGGTTATTACATGAACCGACACAGTGAATAATCAAATATCAACTATACTTCCAGCACTAAATTTACCAAAATAATAAAAACAAGACAAGCATTATTTTTTATAAACAATTAATACCCGGGCATATTGTGTAAAATTTTCACTTTTCCCCTAAAGATTCGATAAATATAGATAAAATATCCAGCTGTGAGGATTATCCCAAGAATCCACCATACAAGCCCCACACTCAGTCCATAGTGTTGAGCGGCTGTATTATAAATTGTCAGACTGTATTGTGTGCCTGTCGAAGCAGGCAATACCGTCGGGAATAATCCGAACACCGTTGCACCAAGCATGCCTCCAATAAAAACCGACGACGCGACGAACGCTAGTAAGTCCTGTTTCCGTTTCCGGTAATATGCTGTGCCGGCGAATCCAAGGATTCCTAAAAGCGGAAAAACGCACCCAAAGGGAATCGCAGAAAAATTTTGCCAGATTGCCGGACGTACAAATGATGTAGCGATCAGTGCAAGAATCGATGTGATTAGAATCCCCCACCAGGCATATGCAGCGACCGAACGAGATTTTTCTTGAATTGCACCTTCTGTTTTTAGCGAAATATAATTTGCACCATGAGCAGTGAGTGTACACAGGGCGACCAATCCCATCAATACCGTGAACCAATCGAGAACACCCGCGTCGGGAACAAAGGTGAAGGTTGTCCAGAGTGGTACAAAAAAATATCCGCTCTGATTGATCGGGACTCCCCTTATAATATTACCCAGGGCGGCACCGAAAATGATAGTAAGAAGAAGACTTGAGATCGAGAAAACAACATCCCAGAAAGGTTTCCAGACCGGACTCTGAATATGATGACGGAATTCAATACCGAGCCCCCGAAGCATGAACAACCATAGCATGATCATCAGTGGGAGATAAAAACCGCTGAAGCCGGATGCATAGAGAAGTGGAAATGCAAAGTAGAGCGTTCCACCGGCTGCAAGGAGCCATACCTCGTTTCCATCCCAGACAGGTCCGATGGCGTTCAGAATCGTCCGTCGCTCCTCTTCAGAACGAGCAACAAAAAGGTGAATGATCCCTGCACCGAGATCGAAACCGTCGAGGATTACGTACATTGTCAGCATGAATGCGACGATGCAAAACCAGAGTATTTCCATGGTCAATTTTCTTTCTCTTTTTTTCGATTGATATCGGTGGTCTCACCATCAAGCGTAAAAAGCCAGGTCACCGAGTAGTCATGCCCCGCCAGGGACATGGCTTATCGAGGTGACCATTAGAGGATGATCCACATTACAGTCTTACGCCACTCCGTGGCTCTATGTACGCGAGTGCTTTTGCTTTCCCACGGCTTACGCCGTGGGTTAGAGTCTTACATCCCTACGGGACTCCGAGGTAACCAAGAAATATAGAAAAAAAACCTATGTCTTTTCCACCGTCTCCGGGCCATGGTTTATCTCTTTAATTACAAGGAAAAGAAACAGCACTCCGATCACAAAATACATTCCGAGGAAACCAAGAAGTGTGAAGATGCCGTTCCCGGCAGAGACGGTCGGAGAAGTTCCATGAACGGTTCGCATGAGTCCGTACACCAGCCACGGCTGTCGTCCGAGTTCGGCGGTCATCCATCCGGCAGTGTTCGCAATGTACGGGAACGGAAAGCAGAGCAGCAATGCCCATAGTACCGGGCGTGATGTATAAAGTCTCTTTTTCCACAAGAGGTATGCCGCAATGAGCATGATGGCTATGAATATGGTTCCGAGTCCCACCATGATATGATAACTATAGTAAAGGAGTGGAATATTATCGGGCCAGATATCGCGCGGAAAAGCATCGAGTCCTTTCACTTCTGCATTCCACCTGTAATAGGTAAGGAAGCTGAGAAGTTTTGGGACATAGATTGGATTATCAATTTTAAGTTTCTCTATATCGGGCTGGCCGATAATGATCAATTCGGCGCCTTCCTTGGTCTGGAACAATCCTTCCATTGCTGCCAGGGTTACCGGTTGATGTTGAGCAATATTTTTCCCCTGGCCGTCGCCTGAAGGGAAAAGCATCAGAATAGAAAAAATTATTCCTGCGATGACACCGGTACGAATGAACATTGTACCGTACTCTTTATCGCGTTCGGCAAGAATATAATATGCCCCTACCGACGCCATGACAAATGCCGCCGTCACAACGGCGCCTGCCATCGTATGTACATATTGCCAGCCCAGCCAGGAATTTAGAATTAATTCCCAAAAACTCGATAACTGTACCGTTCCATCTGCAGCAACTACATATCCGACCGGGTGCTGCATCCAGGCGTTGGTCGCTACAATAAAGAATCCCGAGATCCATGAACCGATGAATACTGCAACTGCCGAAGCAAGATGTCCTACTTGCCCGATTTTCTTTTCTCCAAATAGAAAAAGGCCCAGAAAACTCGATTCAAGGAAAAACGCGAACATCCCTTCCATCGCAAGTGTTTGACCGATCACGCCTCCGGCGAACGTGGAGAACCTGGCCCAGTTGGTGCCGAACTGGAATTCCATCGGAATACCAGTGACGACACCTACCGCAAAATTGACGGCGAATATCTTCACCCAAAACTGCGCGGCATGATTATATTTTTGATCTTTTTTCCACAAATAGAGTGTTTTTAAAATAACAATGAGCAATGCAAGACCCATTGTAAGCTGCGGAAAAATGTAGTGATAACTGATCGTGAAGGCGAAATGAAGGCGGTGGATGGTTATTGCATCGGGCATTGGTGAATCCTTCTATGCAGGATATATAATTGTCATGAGGTTTGAACAGAATACTCGCACCATAATACAAAGCAGTAGGGACATTTGCAATGATGGAAAGCAGAGGCCGCAATAATTACAGCCCCTGCTCTTTTAAGGATTAAAAAAGATCATGACTATCCAAAATAGCTTTTATAAAAGAATAGTGTTAATGGTGTCACTTTCTTTTTGAAAAGAAAGTGACAGAAAGAAAACAGGACAAAATCGCAACCCGCGTTAAGGTGGCATCCCACCCGCGCTATTGCGATGGCAGCCGCAAATCCGTCAATCTCGGCCTTTAATCTAAGAAATATTCAATCGATAGCTTTTATATGCCTCGATCGAAACGCACGAAATTGCGCCAACACACGGCCCCTCTTCTTCCTCCCGCCTTCGGCGGGACCAGCGATTTTGTCGTCAAGGATTTATTTACTATGGAAATGACCATGTTTTCTATGGCCCCAATTTATAAATCGAAATACCTATACCTTAAGTAACATATTTGAGGGGATTATCAACTAATAATAATATATTTTGGACAGCACTGAAAAAAGATATAAGATTAATTCACAGTTAATTTTGAAACATGCTCATCGAGTTTTACCTTCAGCATTTTTTTCGGTACGGCACCAACCACTCCATCGACCATTTGTCCACCCTGAAAGATTCCTAGTGTCGGAATGCTCATAATACCGTAGCGTGAAGCGATTCCTGGATGCTCATCCGTATTCAATTTAGCGACTTTGAATTTCCCGGCATATTCATCGGCCAATTCCTCGACGACCGGAGCGATCATCCGGCAGGGTCCACACCAGGGTGCCCAAAAATCAACCAGCACCGGTAATGACGATTCAAGCACTTCCTTCTGAAAATTTGCATCTGTTGCGACAATAATATTTTTACTCATAATACTCCTTTTTCCTATATTATAATGGGTATTCAATATATATTCTATTGTTTGGATGCATAATTCATAAAAAGGATTCGCATTAGAACATAAATATTCTCAGTGCTGTCCAAAACATGGTAGAAAGAATCATTCAAGAAAGATAATATAATTAAAGATCCGCCTTGAGAAATATCTCACCCCTTCAGGGTTTTTGATGTTCTTTCTTTTATGATTCAAGGGGCTACGCCCCTTGCGGACATATCCCACCCCCCCTGAATCCCGATAGAATCGGGATGATGGCACTTTAGTGTTGGGGTGGTTTTACAGGCAGATCCACAATACGAAATTCAGAAATCACATTTCATTCAGACCCTGAAAGGGTCGGATACTACAACTTGGGATGTAATCCCAAGAAATATCAACAGTAAGTTACTTCCGCACCCTGTAAGGGTGCAATATCTTTTTTGGACAAGTCTGATAATTATTCATTTTATAATTTTCGGAGATGACTATGGAACACTCGCACATGGTACAACGTATTGAAAAATTACTCGACGCCATTGAAAAACGAATCCCGTCGTATATGGCAAATCCAAGCGATGCCAATATTGCAAACGGCAATCTCGCTGTCTGTATTATTGACAGTGATGGATATGTGTACGGCAGGCTTTTTGGAACAGACAGAATACGGCGGCGATCTTCATATAGAATCGCATGGGTGAAGGCAAGTCAGGTATGGATTACCGGAATCGCAACCGGAAAATTTGAGAAAATGGTCTACACCGATCAGGCCAGCGCTGAGGCGCTCGGTATCATGAAACCGGATTTGATCGGATGGGAAGGCGGACAACCCATCGTCCTCGACCACGAGACAACCCTCTCTGTGGGATTCAGCGGGCTTCGCGGTGAAAGCGATCTCGATATCGTGACGAAAGCAATTGCAGACATTCGATAGATACATCAATCCGGCATCACCGGAATAATCGTACGAAACCCGGATACGGCGCCAGCGGTATGAGCTCGAATGCGATTAATCCATTTCTAACAAGCGGGAGTGAATTGATCGCCTCGGATGCTTCGCGAATATCATTACACTCGAGAACGAGAACTGCTTCCGACCGGTCTGCGCGAAAATAAAGCTCGCGGATAACTCCCTTTTGGTATAACTCCCACGCACGCTCCGCCTCCGGACGAAGATGCGGAGTGCATTGCTCATCGGTAATACCGGGTACTTCCTTTTCAAGCGCAAGAATTTTCATGGGGATCCTGCCAATGATGTCTATTTTTCAAGTGTATATATACCGGGATATTTCACCTGAGTAAAATCATTTTCTTTGTTTGAACAAAATTCCCTGCCTTCAGACAATAATAATAAACGCCGCTTGATAATCCCGACGCATTCCATTCTGTTGTATATGTACCTGCATTCATTTCTTTTGAAACAAGACATGCAATCTCCTCTCCCAGAGTTGTATATACTTTCAGTGTTACATGCACCGGTCGGGAAAGTGAAAATTGTATTGTTGTACCTGGATTGAATGGATTTGGATAATTCTGCTCGAGATCAAAGCGCGAGGGTAATTCATCCTGTGTCACCGTTTTGATTGAAGTGGTTATATCCGATACCGAACGTCTGAAAACATAGTGTTCAGTACCGGCAAATATATAGCTCGCATTAACTGCGAGAGCATCAACCATAAGGTCGGTCAATCCGGTATTGGCCTCTCTCCATTGAGTTCCATTGCTGGTTGATAAGAACACACCGCCGCTGAGCGTCCCGGTGAATAGAGTTGCGTCATTCCCTGCAAGAGCACCGATCAGGGGGAGTGTGATTTCGGTATTGGCCTTTATCCAGCTTGTTCCATTATTTGTCGATAGATAAACGCCCTTACCATATACCCCGGCAAAAATATTAGATCCAATAACGGCAAGATCGGTGATCCATTCGTCTTTTAATCCGGTCTGTGTCCAGTTGTCGCCGTTGTTTAATGATATAAAAACACCGCCGCCATAGGTACCGGCAAAAATATTCGAACCTATCATTGCAAGAGCATGGATGTCGGTAATTGTCAAACCGGAATTGACCGGCATCCAGCTTGTGCCGTTGTTTGTTGTGAGAAAAACACCTCCATCATCAGTTCCGGCAAAAACATTCGATCCGCTGACAGCAAAAGAACTTATATCGGTACCTGTTAAACCGGTATTAACAGGTGTCCAGTTTGCTCCATTGTCCGTCGAAAGAAAAACACCGTTGCCATAAGTCCCGGCAAAAATGTTCGTTCCATCGATTGCGATAGCGTTGACATTCGGATTAATCAGTCCGGAATTGACCTGCGCCCAGCTATTTCCATTGTCCGTTGAACGAAACATACCGGAACTTGTTGTGCCTGCATACATATTGATACCGTCGATTGCCAGAGCTTGTGTTTTAACATTTATACCTGTATTGCACCCACTCCAGTTTGCGCCGTTATTCATCGATCGGAATGCGCCGCCGCCCCATGTACCGGCGAAGACATTTCCATCGACGACGGCGAGAGCCACCACACTGTTATTTGTTATTCCGGAATTACTTTGTGTCCAGTCTATTCCACCGTTTGTGGAGACATACACACCATCTTCATATGATCCGGCAAAGATATTCGAACCGCTGATAGCCAGAGCCGATACCCTGACACTATTTTGCAGTGTAGTTTGTGTCCAGCTTGTCCCGTTGCCCGGTGAAACATAAAGGCCGGCGTAGGTACCCGCGAAAATATCCGTACCGCTGACGGCTAGAGTATTGACATAGTAGTTCGTTAATCCATTGTTCGCTCCGGTCCAGCTTGTACCATTATTCGATGAAATAAAAACGCCGCCGTTGAAAGTCCCTGCAAAAATATTAGAACCTATTATTGCAAGAGCATGGACGTCGGTATTTGTCAAACCGGAATTGACTGGCGTCCAGCTTGTGCCGTTGTTTGTTGTGAGAAAAACACCTCCATCAGTAGCACCGGCAAAAACATTCGATCCGCTGACAGCAAAAGATCTTATATCGGTACCTGTTAATCCAGAATTGACAGGTGTCCAGTTTGCACCATTGTCCGTCGAAAGAAAAACACCGCCGCCGTCGGTACCGGCAAAAATATTCGATCCGCTTACGGCAAATGCCCTCACACGGAGATTTGTTAGTCCGTTATCAATTGGTGTCCATGTTTCTCCGTTATTCGTTGAGAGAAACGCTCCGCTGCCATCCGTCCCCATGAAAATATTCGAACCGGTGCTCGCTAATGCAGTTATAATACCACCATATGGTCCGTTTGTTTGAACCCATTGTGCTTCTGATACCGATGGGATTATAAAGAAAATGCACGCAAAAAAGATGAGTTGGTACACAATGGTTTTCATGTTGTTCTCCTTTGTATCGGGTAATGTACTAAGGATGTCTCGTTTTTAGTTGCATATCGTATTATGTTGATATAGAGAAATTACTTTTAAATTGTCAGATGTTCAACTTTTGTTTCTTTCTCAATTTTAAAAACCCCACTATCCCGACTGTCAAATATGCTACTGCAGCAAGGAAAACTACATATGGGAGCCAATGCTTATTACGATGAACATATAATATACCGATCAGAAATAACACGACCGATTCCATTATTTGAATGAGGGGATGAATTTTAATCCATCTCTGCTCGATCCGATGTTCATAAAAGGTAAATATGAATATAAGTATCCCGATGGAACAAAAGATGATTACATACGGCCAGTATTGAGCAAAATCTTCAGCTTCGGAAATTCCTTCCATCAGGATGGCAAATCCCACTACATAATGGGAGAGTTTTTGTATTATGGGAAATCTGTTTTTTCGCACGCCAAGCAATCCTTTCCAACGCAGTTATGGATCCTTAATTTTTTTAACGGGCACTGCGGTCGTCGTTACCGGTTTTGCCCTTTCCGGAATCTTGTCGCCAATCATTCTATCAAGTTTATATTCCAACTCCCACACTTTTTTTGATAGCAAGTGGCTCCGGATTATGTAAATAACGACGAGCACGACAAAAACGAACACCAAGAACCCGACCATAAAAACCTCCATGTTACTATGAACTCGAATATAAGAACGAATTCCTTATTCTTATTATAAATAGAAACAACTTATAGGTTGTGCCATTTCACGCTTTACTAAAATACGATGATTTATTTTAGGATTTCTGACACACTTCTTCTTTCAGTATTTTATAAAACTCCTCCCTTGCCCCCTTTTCAACCCACGGCCTATGCCCACAATTTTTAAGTAGTGTAAATCTAAAGTTTTTGAGAATTTTCAATAGCGGTTTTTCAACACCTTCAGCCGGATGCGGATCATAGTCGCCATGGATCGCATGGACCGGACAGTGAATTTTTCTCCCGAATTTTAAAAGGTCGCCGGTATGCCGCAACTGCTCGGCTTCTTTCCATACGATTTGATGAATCGCGGCCTGGAATTTCACTTGCTCATTATGCATTTGTAACGGATCAAAAGAATCGGCCTTTGATATTACCTCTCCAAACCTGGTGAAAAGTGCATCTTTATTTTTCATATCGGTGCTGCCCAGGTTTTTTATCAAAGTGGCGACTTCAAGTTTTTCTTTTTCATTAAGGCGGCTCAACCGTGTTTCCATTATTCCTATAGCATATTTTTCTTCGAACGGACCGCTTCCGATAAGTATTAGTTTCCTGATAAACTCGGGGTATTGGGCAGCAAAAATAAAACTCAGCCATGCACCCCATGAATAACCGATCATTGTTAATGGAATATTTCCATACTTTTCCAATACTAATCGTAATTCTTGAATCTGCCCTTCAATGGAAGCCGCTGTTTGCAGAGGTTCTAAAGTACCATGTACCTTAGAAATCTCAATTGCGACCGGAGCCATTTCTCCGGCAGCACCGGGACCTCCGTGAATTACAGCAACGTCATACGGAGTGGTTCCATATTTACGGAAGTTGTTTATATAGACGTTACCCCCGGAAATATTCAAACCGTTATGTTCGTCCTTTCTCGATAGCTTTTTTTGCCGTACGATCGACGGCACTCGGGGCTATCAGCTTCATCCAGAGCCCTAACTTCCCCCGTGCTGTCATCACTAACTCGCGCCTTCGTTTCGCCAATGCATGAACGATCTGCCGGGCGCATTCATCAACCGGCATCACATTCGATTCTTTAAGCGGACTTTTCCCCAATGCCTTTCCATCGGCACCAAATGCACGTTCGCGGACTTCGGTTGACACAAAACCGGGATAAACCATCGTTACACTTACTCCGTAATTTTCCAGTTCGATTCGAAGCGAATCGAAAAAACCGGCCATGGCGTGCTTACTGGCCGCGTAACCGGTACGTGTAGGCACTCCATTTTTCCCGGTCAAACTCGAAATTCCGGCGATTCGTCCTTTACTCTTTTTTATGTACGGTAGTGCATAAAATGTACAATAGACACTTCCCAGATAATTTACACGCATTATTGTTTCGAAAAACGAAAGATCGGTAACATCTTCAAATTTCGCCCACATGCTGAGTCCGGCATTATCAATAAGCGTGTCGATGCGGTTGTACTCTTCGACAGTTCTCTTAATCAGCGCAGCGCATTGTTTCTCATCACCGACATCGGTCGTAACTGCAATCGCCCGACCGCCGCGTATGATGCACTCTTGTTTCACAGCTTCTATTCGTTCGGCATTCCGAGCAGCAAGAGACAGCCACGCACCCTGACCGGCGAGCTGATAAGCAAGTTCGCGTCCGATTCCGCTCGAAGCGCCGGTGATGATGACGACGTTATTTTGAAAAATGGAATTGGGCATCTATTTCTCTTTCGAAAAGAACATATTTTCTATCTTAATTTTAATTTCGATCGTGACTTCAGCCTTGATCTCAATTTTCCAGTGCAGACAATTTAAAAAACAAATACCTTGCTATTGGCGTCGAAATAGCGTACACTATACCTACACCTAATGAGTCTACTCTACTCGTTGTTAACTCAATGGTGTTTTTTAGTCTTGCAGGGATCGTCCCGTTAAACAGCGTTCATTACAGTCCCACCTCGATTTTTCCTGCGTACGCTGCTTCTCTACTGCTCTTCGGAACGATTATCGTTCATTGCGCTTCATACTCTTATCATGGAGGATACCATTTTCATGAAAAATACTATTATTATATCAAGTGCTCGAGAGTGTTTCATTGATGTTATTCACGATGACGCTGATCCTAACTCATGGTTTGTCCGACGATGGAAAAGCTACTTCGAAACCAGAAAACAGGTTTCGTCCGACCGGTTTTCCAATCAGCAGCAGGCATTAGCGTTTGCTCATTCAATGAAACGAGAATATGACTTGCGATAATGCCGATGTTCTACGAAGAAAGCTGTTTGTATCATTGTTTATTTATTTCGTGTTCTTTATGTCCTACCGGTTAATGTATATTTTTAGTGGGCTAAGTATACTATCATAGAGTGCTGAGATATTACTTCCCCGATCGGCCATCACAACGATAACAAGATTTCCGAGGTGCGTTACACAGAATTGAGACTCTTTTTGATCGAACATAGTATAAAGTTTTGCCTGCTCCTGGAATTTCAAGTACCGACCACTGTTCTTAATAACCTCTCGCGCTTTATTATACCACTCTTCTGCATCCTTCTCAGAATCATACTTGAAAAGGAATACGCGGTGATTACGGTATATCCCGACAGCGCCTTCCCGTACCCCAAAAATATTTTTTGTATCGAAGTCATAAATCGAGGAAAGGCCAAGGAGTCCTCTCACATATTTATTTACTACCAGATCTTGCTGCTGTAATAATTTACATATTTCCGGTTTCTTTCCCGATACATCAAGTTTCATATCGATATTTTCAGCAAGCGCCAGAATTCCTTCTAGCGTTTCGCCTGTCGTATCATCGCTGGAAATGAAAGTGAGAAACTTATCTTTCCAGAACACAAGGTAATATTCATTTAGTGTCGCTTCATTGCCTACTTTAACTTTTTTCCCCTGCGGGCTGGCATTGATCGAATATATGCCACAAGCTGCGGCGTCATCGGTCATTTCGTAGATTTCAAGTTTTATAGAGATATCCTTGATATTCTTATATTCAGCAGAGATGACTTGTCGAAAACCATATTCGAAATAAATATCCGCACCGCCATCGATGAATTTATAAAGATCTTCGCCAGCGAAGATCTGGGTGGAATCGATCTGATGCCACCCGCCCGGTTCCCCCGAACCGGGAAGAATTGATGCGATACCCGCTTTCTGGATTTGTGCCGGAGCTGCAGAAAATACCGCTGCAATTAAGCACAATGCCGGAAATATCTTGCACAAAATATTTTTCATCCTGATCAGACTTCTTTTAAGTTGAGTTTCTTCATATCTATTTCACCGAGACCATGCTCGGATGCAAAACGGATCATCGATACGTCTCCCGGATTTAATCCGAGCAGAGTCGCGCAATATGCATCGACAGAGACCGGATTTGTACCGGCAACAACCTTATGCGCTTGCTTAATCTCACCGGGCCCCCCAGGTCCATTTGTCGTGACAAATTCGGTCGCATCGACGACGCAGAGCTCCGGTTTACGGAGCAGATTTACATCGGCAATGCATTGCGAGAGAAAATCGGGATCGGCGTAATAACTGAAAATTCCACCCTTGCCGGAACCTTGATGAAAAAACCTGTTTGTCGAGCCGGCGCAGGCACCCATCATGTTCTTCAGATTCGCCGTGAAATGTGTGCCTTCATGGTTTTTTACAATCGGGATATTGATGAACACATCACATTCAAGGAGCACCTTTGAAATTTTAGCCTCTTTGAGCAATTTTCCTTTTGGAATATCGGCCGCCGTTTTATCACTATTTGACTTTATTGCATCTATTTCCTTCTCAAACTGCTGATAGAGCTTGCTGCGTTTCCAATAACCGGATGAAGCGCCCTCGATAGAATAAATTTCTTTTGCCCCGGCGTCAAGGCACATCTTCAGGATTGCGAGAGCTACGTCTGGATTTGTATATGTTCCGGGCTTATCCCAGGGCGAGTTGATTAAAAGTCCGACTTTGCTCTTTTTCCACACGAATTTACCTATTCCGCCAAGTTGCTCGACGGCCTTAACTGTACTCGTAAAAAAATCCTTTCCATTGACAATCGAAATATCAATTCCTGCAGGATGATACCCCCCGAAAAGAACTTTCGGAACGGATGTTAATCCTGCCATCGTTGTCACACCAAGTGCAACGCTCTGTTTAATAAACTCGCGACGATCAATCTGTTCTTTCATAAAGCGCCTCTGCTTTAATATCTTATTATGAAGAGTTCCTTAGAATACCGGGAGGTGTTGAAAACTTGTAGGGAACCTTACAAATTTGTGTCCAGAACGAAAAAAAATCTTTCCTAGATATGTACATACATCTCTTTAATAATACATTTCATCTTTTATCTATTGCTTACTGGAGTGGTTCGGCACCGAGCTCGCGCTTTATTGCCGCAATAACGGGATGATCTTCGATCTCTTTTATCACTACTGCGGCGCCGCTTTCACTTTCATGACCAGATGTGCCGATCATTGCATCGAGTCTCAATTTTGCACCATAGATCTTCTGCGCCATATCGGCTAAAAAATCTTTATTACGACGAATAGAATCGAGATGGAATGCATCTGAACAATTGACCCTTACGAAACCCTGTCCGCTTTCGGTAGGCTCTACATGACTCAACACCGAACCGAGGCTTATCCGCTGGCGGCTCACCTCGCCGACAAATTCCTCCCATCGTCCTTTGACTTCCTGAATCGAGATGAGCTGTTGTGTATACGATTTCAGTTGCTCCGTTATCATCGTTTTGCCTTGCGGCTGCGGGAGCGGGATAGACGGCCGAGAGACAGGTCGTTCGCCAGCAAAATGAGATGGCGATGATGAAAGTACCGAAAGCGGCTGTGCTTTCGACGGCATCGAGGCGGAAACCGTACCGACAACTTTAACGCCCTGAGTCTCTATCTTTTTTTTTAACTCTTCGATTTTTTCGAGAAGTTCGGTGATCTGCAGCGACGAATCCATTTTCACCATCTGCATGAGTCCTACTTCAAGCTTTACACGCGGCTGTACACTCCATTTCACTTCATTCTCGGTTGACGACACGATTTTAAAAAGTCGAAGTAGATCGGTATCCGGGAAATCTTTTACATCGTCACTGTAACGCTTCTTATGAGGTTCGGACACAGGGATAAGCGCCGTTGATTCTGTCGCACGAACGACAAGAAAATTCCGGAAGTGTTCGGCAAGTCCAACCAGAAATTCTCTGATATCATACCCGCGCGCCATGATATCTTCGACAAGTGCCAGAGCTGCTTTTGCGTCTTTTGCACGAATGATATCGGTGACCCTGAAGAAAAATTCCTGATCGACAACATTGAGCGCTTGAAGAACATCTTTTCCCGTTACCGTTGTGCCGCAGAATGCCACCACCTGATCGAAGATGCTCTGGCTGTCCCGCATCGAGCCGTCACCTTTCTTTGCAATCAAAAGTAGCGCATCGTTGTCGATCGTAATCGCCTCCTGCGTGGCAATGAAGTGTATGCGTGATATGATCTCTTCGATTGAATTACGGCGAAAATCAAACCGCTGACAGCGTGAGAGGATCGTCGCAGGAACTTTCTGCGGTACCGTTGTGGCAAAGATGAAGATTACATGTGGCGGCGGTTCCTCGAGCGTCTTCAATAATGCATTAAACGCTCCGGGTGAAAGCATGTGGACTTCATCGATGATATAGACCTTGTATTTCCCTTTTGTCGGTGTATAGCGGGCCGATTCCCGGAGATCGCGGATTTGATCCACACTGTTGTTCGACGCACCATCGATCTCTATTACATCCATATTGCGTCCATCCGTCGTCTCGATGCAGAACTCGCACCCATTGCATGGATTACCATCGACCGGATGTGTGCAATTGATCACCTTCGCCAGCAGACGCGCCGTAGTGGTTTTCCCTACTCCGCGCGGACCGCTGAACAGGTACGCGTGTGCAAGCCTGTTCTGCGTAATCGCATTACGCAACGTATTCGTCACATGCGATTGTCCGACAACATCGTCGAACAGCATCGGCCGCCATTTTCGTGCAGTAACAAGGTAGGTCATAATAGATAATGATACAATTTTTTTTTCATTATGACAAATGGCTTGTTGAATTGTGGGGACGTTCCATTGGAACGTCCCCACAACGCCCTATTTCCGTCCCAACAGTACCCTATTTCCGTTTCCGCTGGGATTTCCAGGTATCGAATACATACGGAAGAGCATCAGAAATCATATCGATCGGAGTAATGGTCAATCCTTTCCGGACTTCCTTCGGAATCTCCTCAAGCTCCTTTTCATTCTCCTTAGGAATAAGCACTATTTTTATGCCGCTTCGCTGTGCTGCGAGAAGTTTCTCGTTCAATCCACCGATGGCAAGCACATTTCCGCGGAGCGTGATTTCACCCGTCATTGCAACATCGGCCCGGGCTGGTTTATTAGCCGCTGCCGAAATAATTGCCATGGTCATCGTAATACCTGCCGACGGTCCGTCTTTCGGTATCGCGCCTTCAGGGAGGTGGACATGGATTTCTCTTTTCACGAAGAAATTCCGCGGGACACCAAGCGCTCTTACATTCGAGCGGATATAACTGAGTGCTGCCTGTGCCGATTCTTTCATCACGTCGCCCAGTTTACCGGTGAGTGTCAGCCGTTCCGGGCCACTCATGATAGTTACATCGACACTAAGAATTTCGCCCCCAGTGCTGGTCCAAGCCAGTCCTGTCACCGAACCGATACGCCGCTGCTGCACCGCATTCCGGCTCCTGAATCTTGGAACACCAAGATATTCAATTACTTTCTTTTCGCTGATGCTCATTTCATGCTTCAGCGTTCGCGTTTTCTTTTTTCTGACCTGATTCTCGGTTACGATCTCCTTTGCCACTTTGCGGAGGACCGAGGCAATCTCGCGTTCAAGGTTCCGTACGCCGGCTTCTCGTGTATACAAATTAATAATGGTTTTTACTGCCTGATCTGAAAATCTAATTCCGCTTTTCTGGAGTCCGTGCTCGACTAATTGTTTTGGAATAATATGCCGCTTCGCAATTTCAAACTTCTCATGTTCGAGATAACCTGGAAGTTCGATGATTTCCATTCTGTCCTGCAGCGGCAGCGGAATCTGATATCTTATATTGGCCGTTGTAATGAATATGACGGACGAGAGATCGTAATCAACATCGAGGTAGTGGTCATTAAACGCGACGTTTTGTTCAGGATCGAGAACTTCAAGAAGTGCCGACGACGGATCACCCCGGAAATCCATGCTCATTTTATCTACTTCGTCAAGCAGCATTACCGGATTAACGACGCCGACGCGTTTCATAGATTGAATGATTTTTCCCGGCATCGATCCGATGTAGGTACGGCGGTGACCGCGGATTTCGGCTTCATCGCGTACACCACCCAGTGAGATGCGCACAAATTTCCGGCCTAGTGCACGTGCAATCGACTTCCCGAGCGAGGTCTTCCCGACACCGGGCGGGCCGACAAAACAAAGTATCTGGCCTTTGACCTCTTTAACAAGATTCAGGACTGCAATATGTTCGAGAATTCGCTTCTTCGGCTTTTCAAGTCCGAAATGATCCTCATCAAGAATGTGCTGAACGTGCTCGACCTTCAGGTCGTCTTTTGTACGCACAGTCCATGGAACGGCAAGTATCCAATCGAGATAATTTCGGATGACCGTTGCTTCTGGGGACATCGGCGGGGTCTTTGTTAGCTTGTCGAGTTCTTCAAGCGCTTTTTCCTCGGCATAAGCTGGCATTTTACATTTCTTAATACTCTCCTTTAATTTTATGAATTCCGGCGATGTTTCTTCATCGCCCAGTTCACTTTGAAGAATCCTTATCTGTTCCTGAATAAAATATTTTCTCTGCGACTTCTGAATGTTGTTGTGTACCTTCCCGTCGATTTCCTTCTCGATTTTAAGGACGTCGATTTCAGCATTCAGAATCTTGATCAACTCAAAGAACTGCTCGCGTGCATCTGTGAGCTGTAAAATCTTTTGTTTTGTTTCGACTCCTTGAAGAATATTTGCCGCCACGTAGTACATCTTCCGAAGCGGTTCCTTAATATTTTCGAATGCGATAAGCACTTCTGGAGGAATATTCCGGTTCAGATGCACATATTCGGAAAAAAGTCCGGCAGTATGACGAACGAGCGCATCGAGCTCCGCATCAAGCGTCAAGGTGATTTCCGGAATTGCCAGTTCGGCTTCCAGAAAATTTTCATTTTTAAGAAATTTCTTTACTGTAGCCTGTACAACACCATCCACCAAAACCTTAAGCAATCCGTTGGGCAGCTTGAGTATCTGGATGATACGGGCAATGGTTCCTTCATGGAAAATATCGTCCCGTCCAGGTTCATCGACGGTAGAATTTTTTTGTGAGACGAGAAATATATATTTATCACGTTCTATTGCTTCATTCGCTGCACGAAGGGATGACTCCCGTCCCACCAGCACCGGAAAGATCATGGTAGGGAAAATAACTACATCGCGAAGCGGAAGAACCGGTAGCTTTGTGGGGATTTCTCCACCCGGAGATACCACCGATTGTTCGGGGACGATCACTTTTTCTTGATTCATATGATAAAAATGAAAAGCGGGCTATGCGACCGCCATCCGACGGTATCATCAACGCCCGAAAAGAATAGTACTGGATCTGAAAATTTAATGTTTTTCTTGCAAAAATATACAAAGAAAGTGCAGGAGAAGCAACACGGTTGTTTCTCATCATATGAATTCATATTTTCCAGTATTCATCACACCCCGGAGGAACCATGAAAAAATCCGCTTTTCTCTATTTTGCTTCCTTTGTAATAATCACCATCATCATTGCGCCGTCTATGATCGCACAGTCGATCGATGAAAGATTACACTTTTCACCTCTCGACTACGCAAAAGGTTACGTCCAGCCGCTTGTCGATGCATTCGGCGCAAATCTCAATTCCGGATTATACCAATCGGCCGATACGGAAGGAGATCTCGATATCTATGGCGGCATAAAAATTATCTGTACATTTATTACATCCGACATGCAGACATTCAACACCGTATCCCCGTACAATGGACAGACGTCGACGACAGCCACGGTTCTCGGTGGAAACGGATCGGATATCCCGGGTACGATCCCTTCCGGTGCACCAAACAAGTACCTGAGTGGTGCGGCGGCGTTCGGTAACGTGAAACTTGTTCCCCTTTTCGTCCCTCAGGCATCTGTCGGAAACTACATGGGAACACAGGTAATGATCCGCTACCTGCCGGCACAAAATATGTCGGACGTGGGGAAGGTATCGTTCTGGGGATTCGGAGTCCAACACAGCCTGAGCCAATATATTTCATTAATACCGCTGCATCTCGCGGCACAGATTACGTATCAAAGTCTGACGGTTGGCGATAATTTCGATGCATCGGCTTTTTCTCTCGGAATTCAGGCTAGTAAAAAAATCCTACTCATCACAATCTACGGCGGCCTGGCATATGAACGATGTACGATGGATCTTTCATACAATTATGAAAATCCGGTGACACATCAGGCGCAAAAGATTACAGCCGATTTCACGGGGGCAAATACATTCCGGTTGACAGTCGGTGCGAACGTTAATTTTCTTTTCTTCAAAATCAATGCCGATTACAGTCTCGGAAAGATACCTGTAGGGAGTATCGGAATTGGAGTTGGTTTATAACAATTGAGATTCCCCGAAATCTTCTCTATATTAAACGCCGAAGGTGGAATGGCCATCTTCGGCGTTCGTATTCACAATTGCACAGGGAATAGTGTGTTCTTCAACCGGTTTATTGTGATTATTGTCCTCGCAGCATCGGTATTCATATCGTTGACTTGCGGCCGGCATAACACCGACGAAATCCGCCGTGCCGAAACACTTTTCAGTCAAGCGGCCGCACAGGAAAAGGAATTCCATTACCGGGAAGCCGACGAACTGTATAGACAGGCCGCAGAACTCTTTGAATCCAACAATGAACCCGTACGAGCATCCGATGTCTTCGTCGCAATCGGAGCGATGGAACACAACGCAGGAAATTTCCAACAGGCAATCGAACAATTTACCCGTGCATCCGGACTTGCACAGAACGCGGGGGATCACGGCCGGCAGTCAGCCACTCTTGTAATGATCGCCGAGGTCCATTCCGAGCTCGGTCAGACAGATCAGGCAATCGCAGTGGCAAAACAGAGTCTCGTTATCAATGAAATGTTCGGCGAAAAGCCGGGTGCAATTGTGGGATATAATACCCTGGGCCGATTACATTGTTCAACCGGATTGTATCGTCAGGCAATCGAATATTTTTCAAAGGCACGAACGACAGCACAATCCATCAATAAACCCGATGACGATCTCGATGCCGCTCTTTCGCTTTGTGAGGTGGCACTTGACCAAAAACAATTCATTGATGCGCTTCAACTGTTGGCTTTGATTCAGCCTCAGGTGCTGGCTAAAGAGACAAATGCGACACATCGCTGGTATCTAAATGAAGGAATCGCATATCTTGGCATCAACGATTATATTCATGCAGCCAACGCTTTTTCTCATGCAATTGCATTAAACGAACTCGTAGTATACACTGTTCAAATCCGCGCAATGCTGCATGCCGCTGAAGTGAATTATCTTCTCCGCCGCTCGGGAGATGCGCTGAACCTGTGTGCCGATGCCCTTAATATCGCCCGCCAGAATAATGATCGGATTGCCGAAGCATGTTTGCTGCTTCACCGTGGTGACATTGAACGATTCACTTCACATCAGCAATCTCTCGAATCATACCGTCAGGCTGCAGAACTCTTCTCCGCACTTGAATATCCCGCAGGAATGGCACGGGCGCTTCAACACCTCGGTAAAGCGACCGAAGAAAATGGAAACCTCACTGCAGCTGTCGAAATTTATCGCAAGGCACTCGACGCGTATGAACAAGCACTCACACAATCCTGTGAAATTAATCTGTGTTCGGGACTTGTATGGACTCATGATCACATGACGTTCTCTATTGCAGACGATCTCTCACGGACCCTCATAGAGTTAAACCGATCCCGAGAAGCGTTTATTTATCATGAGCGCGGCCTTCTCGCTCAATGTATCGCGACCATTCAATCGCTTGACCCGAAACCTCATCTGGAAACTCTAACAAAACAATTCAAGAGTTTTCGGATATTATCGGGAGAGCTGGCGGCTCTCAAGCGCGAGCGAACAATCGAAATCGGCAAACCCGATGAGCAGCGGGATGAAGCAAAATGTACCCGACTTGCAGGCGTTATTAAGGACAAATCTGCAGAACGGGAGAATGCAATCCAGGCGATCGAAAAAGAAGAACCAAATTCGTCATTCTTCTTCCGTATAAAAAATATCCGTGTTGAAGATATTCAAGCACAAATCCCGCCGGGAATGATCCTTCTAGAATATATCCCTGCAGAAATACAGCTTTATTGCGCTGTTGTGACGCGCACTTCATTTTCACTGGTGCGTATTCCGACTAGTTATCCGTCGATTCTTCAACATGCCGATGAGCTTCGGCGGATTCTTTTTGCACCGGCGGCGCCTCATGAACGCCCTGATATCGGTAACATTGATGATAAATATTTTCGGATGCATACTTACGCAAAGATGCTTTATAACGAGCTGCTCGGTTCAATCCAGGTACCCGATATTCGTCAATCCGGTTTGGTGATCGTTCCCCCGCCCGAACTCTCTGATATTCCTTTTCATGCACTGATAAGTCCCGGTACTATTACAAAAGGAGAATATGTAGCCGAGCATCAACTCATTAGATATTTACCATTTGCTTCTGCGGCGCTCTTTCAATCAAACCAGAAGCGTATGCTGAATGACATGGTCGCCGTGGGAAATCCTAGTGTAACAAACTGGGAGGTCGATTACGTCCTGCGAGATATAAAAACATTTTTTAAGGAGGCAAAATTATTTCTCGGTCCCGATGCGACACGTGAAAATCTTTTCGGTTCTAATGGTGATGTTCTTCACATCGCAACTGATTTCCTTTACGATGGTATTCATACACGAAATTCTTACATATCGCTTGCCGACGGAAAAACTCCTAATGGATCGGTGGACGTTCCATTGGGTTCACTTCATGCCCTTTATAACTATCCATGTATTATCATAATGAATGTTGGGCCAAGCATTGAAAGTGTGAATCAATTTCATATGGCTTTATTATTATTGAACGGAACTCGAGCCGTCATCGGGACGTTCTGGCAGCCGGAACGAGGTGCTGTCCGTGCATTCGATGAGCAATTTTATAGCTCGCTGGCAAATCACATGAGTCCGGAATCCGCATATCTTCAGGCGCAGCGGGAAATGATTGCGATGCCGATCTTCCGGCCGCCCCATCAATGGGCACCATTCTTTTATTATGGAATCTAAATTGTGATAAGGAAATTTATGAAACGTTGTCTTGTCTGGTGCATTGTTATTTTTTTCTTCGCTTCTCCTTTATGGCCGGCAAATCGGTCGGTGCAGAAAAAGACCAAATCGTTATCCCGTCTCGAACACATCGCGCCGGATACGTATGTACAGGGTGAAGTTATTATCAAACTCGGTGCTGCACGGCCGGCTGTTCTTCACAAAGGACGGAGCGGAATTCCTTCACTCGATGCTGTACTATCGATTCTTGTTGCACCACGACTTGAGCCGGTGTTTATCGGCCATACTTCTCCTCCTGAAGATACGTCCTTAATCGATCTCTCGAAATACTATGAAGTCCATTATTCCGGCCCCAGCGATGCTGTCGCCATAGCAAAGTTATTGATGCGTGCCGAAGACGTGGAGTTCGCAGAACCCCGGTTCCGCTATAAAATCGATAGCACAGCAAATGATCCATTATATCCGCTCCAGTGGCATCTTCCTAAGATTCAGGCCGAGGCGGCATGGGATATCACACAGGGCGATTCAACTGTTATCATTGCAATTGTCGATACCGGAATTGATATCGATTATCAACCCGACCTGAAAGCTAATATCTGGAATAATCCGGGTGAAACCGGACTCGACGCCCTGGGAAACGATAAACGATTTAACGGCATAGACGATGATGACGACGGATATATCGACGATTGGATTGGGTGGGATTTTTATCACCCTGATAACGATCCGAGTCCGGGAAATTGGCACGGAACATTTCTCGCCGGTATTGCTGCGGCCATCACAAACAACAATTATGGTGTTGCCAGTGTTGCGCCGCATTGTAAATTGATGGCTATTAAAAATGGACCCGATGATCCAAACTCGAACGAAGTCTGGTACGGCGATAAAGGAATTGTGTACGCTGCCGATCGTGGTGCAGCGATCATTAACTGTAGCTGGAGCGGTGCGGGATTTTCTCAGGTAATCTATGATGCCATCACGTATGCAATACAGAAAGGTGCTCTCGTTGTTGCAGCAGCCGGGAATAACAATAATGATATCGATATCGCTGTGGAATATCCGGCTTCATATGATAACGTACTTTCTGTCGCAGCAACAGGACAGACTGATCAGAAATCGTATTTCTCAAATTATGGATATACGGTCGCAGTTTCGGCTCCCGGTGAGGATGTGATCAGTACGCTTCCCAATGAAAGTTTTGGCTTAGCTAGTGGAACATCAATGTCGACACCAATCGTGTCTGGTATTGCGGCACTCGTGAAATCACACAACAAGTCTCTTACGCCTTTGCAGGTAGGTCAACAGGTCCGTATTTCAGCCGATAACATCAACAGCAGTAATCCCGGGTATGAGAATCAGCTTGGGTACGGCCGTGTGAATGCATACAGGGCACTCACTGTGCAATCCCCTGCAATCCGGATGACAAGTTACACCGTCGGCGATTCCGGAACCGGCAACAACGACGGTATATTCAATCCTAAGGAGACAATCCAGATCAATGCAACTCTCACTAACTATTTACAACCATCGGGAAATGTTACTGTCACACTCATGAGCACAAGTTCATCAAGTCCATATATTACAATACAAAATCCCTCACAGCAGATCGGTTCATTCGAAACTCTTCAATCACATCAGCTCCCCGTTCCATTTCTTGTAACTATCGGGGATAACGCTCCGGAAAATCAGGTTATTCAATGCCTGCTACTTACATCCGACGGCTCGTACACCGATTATAATTCCGTATCGTTTCTGGTCCATCCGACATTTCTCAACATGAACACCAACCAGATAACCATGACAATCACAAGCAAGGGTAACCTGGGTTATAACGATTACCCATCAAATTTTCAGGGATCAGGGTTTTTGTTTCAGCAAACAGGAACAATGGATTATCTTTTCGAAGGCGCCTTTATGGCGGGAACGGATACTTTGCATGTTGTCGATGCGGCACGCGCAGAAGATTATAATCTGCAGGATAAGGATTTCGAAGCTCTCTCCAATCTCGTTATAAATAAGCCCGGATCAATAGCCGATCAGCAGGGATTCGGAATTTTCAGTGATGGTTATGCAACGACAAATAAGCTCGGGATCAGCGTAAAATACGGAAGTTTTGAATTCACCAATCCGCCTAATGACGATTTTATACTATTAAGGTACGATGTAATAAATACTTCATCAAATGCACTGACTAATTTTTGTGCAGGATTATTTCTGGACTGGGACATTGGTGCGATCGACGATAATATAACCGCGCTCGACACCAACCTGCGCCTGGCATACGTATACGACACAACGAGTGGAAGTACTGCCGCATATACCGGAGTCGTCATGCTCAGCCCGGATCCGCTTGTTTTTCATGCTATAGATAATGCCGCAGCTGGAAATCCATGGGGAGTCTATGACGGATTTACAAAATCGGAAAAATGGGATGCCCTGAGCAACGGCATATCGCAAACAAGCGCAGGTCCGTCGGATATTTCCATGGTGATCGGACTCGGACCGCGTACTCTGGCTCAGTCCGATTCTCTTGTCGTTCCCTTTGCATTCCTTGCCGCAAACAATCTCACCGCCCTCAAGGACGCGGCACAACGCGCGAGACAACAGTGGGAACTCATCCGCGACACGAATTATGCCAGAGAGCTCGAACCTTATCGATTTGTGCTCAATCAGAATTATCCGAATCCATTTAACGGGGGCACGACAATCCATTATACAATTGAACATCAGGGAATTGTGACACTTAAAATCTTTGACCTTCTTGGCCGCGAGGTCGAGACGCTCGTTGATTATGTTCAGTCGCCCGGATCATACGACGTAGTATTTCCACGAACGAAATCACTTGCCAGCGGCGTGTATTTTTGCAGCCTCTCATCGGGAGGAAAAACCCTGGTCCGGAAAATGGTGTACATCCGTTGATGCTGGTCCTTGCTGAAATATCATTTCATCTTTCCGGTAACCCGATAATTCTTTTTTCAGCCATTGCTGTCGCCGCCGCAATCGCTTTTTTTTCTTACCGGCGGCCGCTTCCACCGATCAGTACGACCTTACGGATTGTACTGACAATTCTCCGCACCCTCGGTCTTGCATGCTTATTGCTGGCAATTGCAGAACCGGTCGCATCGCTCATATCCACAACACACCAACCCCCCGTCGTTGCCGTGCTTCTCGATCAATCGCAGAGTATGACCATTACCGATAAAACCGGAAAACGCGATGAGAATATCCGAGCGCTGCTGCGGGAATCGCCATTTCAGCCCGCATCAGGGATCGAAGTCAGGTACTACGGTTTTTCTAATAGGCTGCAGACAATAACCAAGATTCAAACCGATTCGCTTCGTTTTAACGGGAGCGAAACCGATATCGCTTCGGTGCTTCGCGAGATTCACAACAAACGCGATGATGAAAATATCCAGGCTGTCGTTCTTGTAAGTGACGGAAACATTACCACCGGGCAAAATCCGGTCTACGATGCGGAAGAGCTCGGTATGCCCGTCACGGCGATCGGTGTCGGAGATTCATCGGAACAAAAGGATGTTCTTATTAGCGATGTTCTTGCAAACCACATTGGTTACGTCGAGAGTGCCATTCCAGTCGATGCCACAATTATGAGTGTAGGCTGTGACGGATCGCACGTTGATGTAACACTGACGGAAGGATCCACCGTGATCCAGAAAAAACCATTAATGCTCGGACCCGGTATCTTTAATGCCGCCATGCAATTCGAGATCACACCGAAGGAAGAAGGAATTCATAAATACACCGTACATACTTCACAGGTACCCGGTGAATTGACCGAAAAAAATAACAGCCGGTCGTTTTTCATCAAGGTATTAAAAAGTAAAATCTCCGTTGCTCTGATCGCCGGGGCACCCAGTCCGGATGTTGCATTTGTACGGCGCATTCTGGCCCTCGATAAGAACATTTCGGTGAAAACATTCATACAAAAAACATCGTCCGAGTTTTATGAAGGAGCACCTACACAAAATGATCTCGACGGTTCGGAATGCCTTGTGCTTATCGGGTATCCGACAAGCAATGCGTCGCCGGATCTTATCCGGACGATCCGGTATGATGTTGAGAAGCAGAAAAAACCGCTGCTGTTTATAGCAAGCCGGACCATCGATTACGAGAAGCTCCGGCTCCTCGAACCGCTTCTTCCCTTTACGATATCCTCGGCTACGCAGGGAGAGCGCGAAGTCGCTTTTACACTTACACCCGGGCAGGTCGAAAATGCAATGTTCCGTTTTTCATTTACATCCGAGGATGAACAGGACGATCCGCGACGCCGTGTTGACCGCTGGAATTCGCTTCCACCCATTTTTGAAGGAGATGCGCCGTATAAAGCAAAGCCCGAGAGCGATATCCTCGCGACTGCTTCAATACAGGGTGTAACATTGTCCGATCCTCTTCTAATATCCCGTTCGGTACAGCAGACAAAATCGCTCGCACTGCTGGCGTACGGCATCTGGAGATGGGAGCTTCTTGTGCGGCCTGCGTCGTACCATCAGGCTATGTTATCGTCTTTCATCAGCAATGCCGTCCGCTGGCTGACTACACGTGAGGATTCCCGCCGGGTTGTGATTGCCCCGGCACGTCCGTTGTACAGCGCCGGTGAACCTATTGAAATAAAAGGACAGGTATACGATGAAAATTATTCTCCTATCGATAACGCCGATGTCAGGGTAAAATTTTCAAACGGCACTGACACATCCGAGTATCCGCTTCGTCTGATCGGAAACGGCCGATATGAGGCGACAATTGAAGGTCTCCCCGAAGGCGATTATTCCTATACGGGTATAGCCCGTGTCGGCGAAAATACGATCGGTGAAGACCGCGGGCGGTTCTCGGTCGGTGAAATGAATGTAGAATTTCTTCAAACACGGATGAATGCTCCTGTACTTCGACAGCTTGCCGAGCGTACGGGTGGACGGTTCATGACAATCGCCGGTGCACAATCTGTTCTCCGCGATGCATCAAATTTCCCCCGGTTATATCCAAAAGAAATCCGCCATGCCCATGAATTTACATTATGGAATTCGGCCTGGCTGATGATCGGCACGATTCTGTTCTTTTCTATGGAATGGTTTTTGCGTAAGCGAAGCGGAATGATGTGAACAGATGAAATCCACATACGCTTATGCTCCGGTGGGCAGGCCGAAAATCGACAATTTATTATTCTTTCTTTTTGAATTTTTTTCTTTTAGATTTCATCATTCCCAAAACCGACCCAAGGTGATCCATGAAAAAAGATATCCCGCTCTACGATGTTCCGCATATTGATACCATTCAGGATATGGTATTACAGTCTTCCCGGAAATACGGATACAAAATTGCTCTTGAGGATCTCAACGCAACCCCGATCCATGAAGTGAGTTATCATATACTTCTTAAGAATATTTTGAAATTCGGAGTTTCACTTCAAAAACTCGGCATCAGGGAACGGAGTCATATCGCAGTTATAAGTGAGAACCGGGTGCAATGGGGAATAACATATCTTACTGCAATGTGTTTTAATTATGTCATTGTGCCGATCGATAAAAATCTTGGGATCAATGAATGTTTAAACGTTATCCATGAATCGGATTCGGTTGCTATTGTATTTTCAGAGGCCTTTGAACCGATACTACGTGAACGCCGCTCGTCGTTAAAAAACATGAAACACTATATAAGCATGGATCTCGTATCGGAGACCGATGAGATTTATTCGATGACTGAACTGATTCAAAACAGTCCGGGATGTGAGATCGAAGATCTTCCCCGTATTGATCCCGACGCAATGTCTGTAATTATTTTTACCTCCGGAACACTCGGCCGTGCAAAGGGGGTGATGCTGTCGCAGAAAAATCTTGCCACAAATTTAATGAGTATGGTAAGCATGTTCTTAATCGTGCCTGAAGACCGTTTTCTTTCCGTACTGCCAATTCACCATACATACGAATGCACATGCGGATTTCTATGCCCACTATATGCCGGTGCATCTGTATCATATGCCCGGTCGCTCAAAACCGTTGTCGATGATCTCAAACAGGTGAAAGCTACCATACTACTCGCCGTGCCGCTTCTATACGATAAAATGTTCAAACGCATCTATAAAGCCATACAGGAGAGCCCGTTAAAGGCGGCAATCGTCCCACCGATGATCAAAGCCGGTAATATACTGGAGTCTTTCGGGTGGAAGGATTTCCGGAAACTGATTTTTAAAGAAATCCATCACAAATTCGGCGGCTCTATCCGGTGCTTTATTGCCGGTGGAGCAGCTCCTGACCCGTTGGTTGCAAAGAGTTTACGCGAGTTCGGATTCAATTTTATACAGGGATATGGACTGACCGAGACGGCGCCGATCCTGACACTTAACAGGCTGGGCAATTTCAAAGACGATGCTGCCGGACTTCCCCTTCCTCGTGTTCAAATTAGAATTAACAGCCCCGATCCCGACGGCATTGGTGAAGTGTGGGCGAAAGGACCGAACGTTATGTTGGGGTATTATAAAAATGAAGAAGCAACACAGGGGGCATTTGAAGATGACTGGTTCAAGACGGGCGACCTGGGAATGTTTGATGAAGATGGCTTCCTGCACATTTGCGGTCGTAAGAAAAATGTCATCATCTCAAAAAGCGGTAAGAATGTATTCCCGGAAGAGATTGAGGATATTTTGAATCGAAGTCCATATATCCTCGAGTCGCTCGTCTATGGCGAGAAGGACGAAAAGCATCTGGAAATTATTGCAGTGAAGGTTGTCGTCGATGCCGAAGCTTTTATCGAGCTGTCTGAATCCCGCGGTATCCCAATTACCCATGATCTGTTGAAAACAGTCATCGGTCAGGAAGTTCAAAAAGTAAACAAAGAACTCCCGCCATATAAACAGATTAAAAAGTATAGTATCCGCGATCAGGAATTCCAGAAAACAACAACACAGAAAATAAAACGACACCTCGCCCATACATAGACGCAAAGGACAGTACCAACATGGGGGCGACGCAATAGATAAACCCCTTTCACACCGCATCAAGAAGGAACAATAAACCTTATGCCTCTGAAAATCGGATTCGACAATGAACGATACCTCACCGAGCAGACTTCGGCAATTTTAGACAGAGTCAAGAAATTCGAAAATAAGCTTTACCTTGAGTTTGGCGGAAAATTACTCTTTGACTACCATGCCGCTCGTGTCCTGCCCGGATTCGATCCCAACGTGAAAATGCGGCTGCTGCAAAAACTCGGTGAAAATTCGGAAGTTATTCTATGCATTTACGCCGGCGGCTCATATGATGCTCGAGAAGCTTAAAGAACTTCGCGGGTGCGAAGCACACTTAACGCATATCCCGACCCCTGGCGATGAAGCGGGTCTGCGTAAGCTCGGTGTGAATCTTACAAGCAATCCCGATTTTGCTACAAAGCATTTATTTGTAAGCTAGACTCTTTGAAGAAGATTGAGATAAAAAAAATCCCACCAGAATTCTGGTGGGATTTTGAGTTGATGATAATTGTTTTATTTCTAAAGTTCAATACCGACTGTAATAAGGATTACGCTCATCACTTGTTTTGATTTTTCTGAAGCACTTCCGAATTTATATTCGAATTCTGGTTCTCCACTCATATATCGTGCAAATATTTTTACAGGACCAATACCCGCACCCACACCGGCTGAAAAACCGAATGCTCCTGCTGGATCGGCTTTATAAGTTGTTTTCTGAGTACCTATTGTTTGTGTAATTTCCGGAGCTATACCGATCAGAACTCCGGCCTGGAGTTGTGCATAAAGGGGAAATGCCGGAACGCTAACCCGTACACCAGTCATCGGCCAGATTCCCAGCCACGGTGTATATTCCACTCCTTTTGCACTTCCTACGTCAACACTATTATAGGTTGCCGAAATACTCGTCGCCCATCCAATCGGAAGTGCAGGGATCGATAAGTTATATTCTAGTCCACCACCGAAACCTAATAATGCTCTTCCAGCACCTGTTTTCGCATCTGTCGAAGCAAAATCACCCACTGGTAACGCTACTCCACCGTAAATTCCAAACTGTGCTTTTGCTGGAGCCTGGAAAAGAACAAGCGTAACGACAATAACACAGAACACCATAGCCATACGTTTCATAGGAACCTCCTCAGTAAATAAATGATTCTTGGGTTTATTTAATTATCGGCATACAACGTTGTTTTCTTTACATCGTGAAAATACAAATTTCTCTCTAAAAATCAAAGTCTTTTTATCTACCTTTTTTAAAAATTTCGAGAATTTCCGAAATTTAAAAATTTTTCAACTGGGATTGTATTATTAATCTTTATTCCCGGTTTTATTTTTTCTTTTTTTGATTTGAGACTTCCTGTTTTTTCTCCTTTTCGTTCTTTTGACTTTTTGTCACCTTTTTTTCTACTTTCTTCGACTTAACGGTTTCAACAGATTTTATCTTTCCTTCGTCGACCGGCATCTGTTTTTTCTCCGATCTTTGTAATGGCTGCTCGCTCTGTTTTGCGCTTACCTGCTCATCGATTAGCGTGTCCTCATGTTCTTCGGCTACAGCCGCGGCAACATCGGCAATGGCGTCTCCGCTGGAAAGACGGATCAATCTTACCCCCTGCGTGTTTCTTCCGGCGATTCGGATATCCGATGCATGCTGACGGATAACCATTCCCTGCTCGGTCACAATTACTATGTCATCACTATCGACAACTTCTTTTATAGCAATCATTTTACCTGTTTTCTGAGTTGTTTTCACGGTAATAATGCCTTTCCCACCTCGATGACTTGTGCGATACTCACCCGTCTCGCTCCGCTTCCCGAATCCCTGCTCCGTGGCTACAAGGATTGTCGTTCCGCTTCGCTTGAAAGCCACCGCACCAACAACCTTATCTCCCTTACGCAACCGTATTCCCCGAACGCCTGCTGCACTGCGTCCCATATCCCTTATCTCTTTTTCATGGAACCGGATTGCCATACCTTCATGAGTACCGATGATGATATCCTGTTTTCCATCGGTGAGTCTTACATCACGCAGATGATCGCTTCCCTTAAGACTGATGGCAACGATGCCGCCCTTTCGTGGATTGCTGAATTCCGATAACATCGTTTTCTTCACCAGACCCTGGTGGGTTACCATAAGAATTGAATTGTCGGTCTCGAAGTTCTGTACGGCTACATAAGACATGATATTTTCTTCCGGCGCTTTGCCTATAAGGTGATTAATGAGCTTACCTTTGGCGGTCCGCCCCCCTTCCGGAATCTCAAATACTTTCAGCCAGTAGCATCTTCCCCGATCGGTAAAGAAAAGTATGTAGTTATGCGTGCTGGCGATGAACATGTGCTCGATAAAATCATCTTCTTTTGTTGCGGCACCGGTCACGCCCTTCCCTCCACGCGATTGCCGGCGATATCCGGATACCGGGAACCGCTTGATAAATCCACTGTGGCTTATTGTGATAACCACATCTTCTTCTGCGATCATATCCTCAATACGGAATTCTTCAAAGTCATATACAATTTCCGTCCGCCGTTTATCGCCGTATTTTTCTTTTAATGCGATTAGCTCATCACGAATGATTTGCATCTGAAGATCTTTGCTTTTCAATATCGCGTCGAGTTTTTCAATGAGTTTGATGGTCTCCCTGTATTCCTGTTCGATCTTCTGCCGTTCCAGTCCGGTCAACCGCTGTAATTTCATATCAAGAATTGCTTTTGCCTGGATCTCCGAGAGCTTGAACTTTTTCATCAATCCTATTTTTGCAGTCTCGGCGTCCTTCGATTTCTTGATGAGCCTGATGACGGCATCGATATCGTCGAGTGCAATAATGTATCCTTCCAGAATATGCGCCCGCTTTTCGGCTTCATCCAGTTCATGTTTCGATCGCCTCACAACTACTTCATTGCGATGAGCAATGAATTTCTCCATTAATTCCTTTAATGTAAGGATCCTGGGGCGCCCGTCAACCAGTGCAAGCATGATCACGCCGAAGGTCGTCTGCATTTGTGTATGCTTGTAGAGGTTATTCAGCACTACCTCGGCGGTGGCTTCGCGCTTCAGCTCTACGACGACCCGCATGCCGTCACGATCCGATTCATCCCGGATATCCGAAATATCCTCGATCTTTTTTTCACGAACCAGCTCGGCAATTTTTTCTATCAGGCCCGCTTTATTCACCTGATAAGGAATTTCTGTGATGATGATATTCTGACGGTCGTTCTTCGTTGTCTCGATCGTTGCCCGCGCACGAACAATGATTCGTCCCCGGCCGGTTCTGTACGCATCCTTTACGCCATCATACCCGTAAATAATCCCGCCTGTCGGGAAATCCGGAGCCTTGATAAATCTCATCAACTTATCGTTCGTGATTTCCGGATCCTTAATCAATGCTATCAGACCATCTATCACCTCGGCAAGATTGTGGGGAGGGATATTCGTTGTCATTCCGACTGCAATACCGCTGGTACCGTTGACGATAAGATTCGGCAGGAGCGACGGAAGAACCGTGGGCTCTTTCAGCGTTTCATCAAAGTTCGGAGTGAAATTAACTGTGTCTTTCTCAAGGTCTTTCAGCATCTCCTCCGCGATGCGCGAAAGCCGTGCTTCCGTATATCTCATTGCAGCCGGTGAATCACCGTCTACCGAGCCGAAGTTCCCCTGTCCGTCTACAAGCGGGTAACGAAGCGAGAATTCCTGCGCCATACGGACCATCGTATCGTATACTGCAGTATCGCCGTGGGGATGGTATTTCCCGAGTACTTCGCCGACAATGCGCGCACTTTTTTTATAGGCGCGGTTGCTGGCGAGTCCAAGATCATTCATTCCATACAGAACACGGCGGTGAACCGGTTTAAGTCCATCGCGCACATCCGGAAGCGCACGTGCCACAATAACCGACATCGAGTAATCGATGTACGATCCCTTCATTTCATCTTCTATATCGACGGGTATTATTTTTTCATTCACAGTCGCCATACAGGATACGTCTTTCTGCTCCGGTGATTTTTCAATTCTTATTAATTTCTTTAAAAATTGCCGTTAAATCATGCCCGACCGTTCCTGAAAAAGCATCGAGGCATTGTACAACCAATTTTTTATCAATAACAGTATTTCTGTTCAATATTCCTTTCACGTCTTCTATGTCGCGTGGCCGTCCAGCGACTATTTTATGAATAATAACATCTTCAATGCATGCATATGATACTCTTGTTCCCGTGATATCGATTTTATTCGCTCTTCGGATTGCTTCATGTTCATAAGGCATAAAGGAAAAAATGAAATCCACTCGTACCATCCCCTTAGAATCTGACACGGGCAGGACGTTATTTCTTTGAACGAATTGATCGACGTCTTTAATTAGCGGCTTTAGCTCAAGCTCGTCTGCAAGTTTTTTTATTAGCGGTAACGAATCAATATCACGGTCCAGGGTGATATCTATATCCTTCGTCATTCGGGGTTCTCCGTAGATCATTACTGCCTGACCGCCGATGACCATATAAGGTATATTTTCACGATCAAGGATATTTGCTATTTTGCAAAGGATTGATTGTAACGTTTGCATTGAGTATCCGAGTTAATTCTATGTCATGCTCGATGCCATCGAGCAACCGTTCAGAAGTGAAATGACCGAATTGCCGCGCAAGCTGGTACATAGATTCCAGCAGCTCGAACTTTTGCTCTAGAGTCAGAGGATGTGTACGATCAAATTCCCTCTCGATTTGTTCTACTTCCTGCCGGTTTTTTATCATTATTTGCCTTTAGATATCAAGATTACGGACATACTTTGCATTTTTCTCTATGAACTCCCGCCGCGGTTCCACATCGTCTCCCATGAGTATCGAGAAGGTACGATCGGCATCCGCCGCATTTTCAATAGTCACCTGTAGAATTGTTCTTGTTTCCGGGTTCATTGTCGTTGACCAGAGTTGTTCCGGATTCATTTCGCCCAATCCCTTAAAGCGCGATATAACAATTCCGTCTTTCGTTACTATCTCTTCTCCTTCAATTACTTCCGTTTTCTCTGCCGGTTTGACTTTTTCATTCCTTAAGCGTTTTATCAGGTCGACCCGTTCATCTTCATCAAATGCATAGTATTCTTGTTTTCCTTTTTTCAATTTATATAGCGGTGGCTGTGCAATGTAAACGTGTCCTAGTTCGACCAATTCCCGCATATAGCGGAAGAAGAGTGTAAGCAGCAGCGTCCGTATATGTGAACCATCGACGTCGGCGTCGCACATTAGGATAATTTTATGATATCTGATTTTTAAGGGATCAAAATCCTCACCTGCCCCGGCACCAATTGCCATAAAAATCGACCGTATTTCTTCGTTCTCCAGTATTTTATGCAACCGTGCTTTTTCAACGTTCAGGATTTTACCTTTAAGCGGCATAATTGCCTGAAATCTTCGGTCACGTCCCTGCTTTGCACTTCCTCCTGCCGAGTCTCCCTCGACAAGATACAATTCACAGTGTTCAGGATCGTTAATCGAGCAGTCTGCAAGTTTCCCCGGAAGGTTTGAAAATTCAAGGGCATTTTTTCTTCGTGTAAGATCCCGTGCTTTACGAGCAGCTTCGCGTGCCTCTGCAGAACGAAGACATTTATCAATAATACGCTTCGCTTCCGGAGAATTTTCTTCGAGCCAGTTTTGCAGTCCCTCACCCACGATCGACTCGACAATACTTTTTACCTCACTGTTCCCAAGTTTAGTCTTTGTCTGTCCTTCAAATTGCGGTTCCGACACCTTTGTACTGAGAACCGCTGTGAGTCCTTCCCGGAAATCATCTCCGGTGAGTTGTATTTTTCCTTCTTTTAGTAATCCGTTTTTATATGCATAATTATTCAGCGTTCTTGTTAATGCCGTACGGAAACCTACAAGGTGAGTACCACCTTCATGGGTATTGATATTGTTTACATAGGTAAAGACATTTTCTGTATATTGATCATTATACTGGAATGATACTTCAACCTCAATCGGTCGATTGTTCTCATCTTTCTGCTGGCCGTAAACATAAACAGGTTTTTTTGTGAGAGCGGATCGTGTCGAATCAATATATTTCACAAACTCAACGAGACCGCCTTCAAAGTGAAACGTATCTTCATCTTTTCCCCGGTTATCTTTGACATGTATTGTAATTTCTCGATTCAGAAAAGCAAGCTCGCGCATCCGTTCTGCAACTGTATCGTACTTGAAGTTCCGGTTTTTAAAAATCTGCCCATCCGGCATAAACGTGGTCTTTGTGCCCACATTTGTCGATTTACCGGTAATTTTTACTTTTTCTACAGGTTCACCACGTTTATATTTTTGATAAAAAATCTTCCCGTCGCGGTATACTTCAACTTCAAGCCACTCAGAAAGTGCGTTGACAACTGAAACACCTACACCATGTAATCCACCCGAGACTTTGTATGTTGACTTATCGAATTTTCCGCCGGCATGGAGAACTGTCATAACAACCTCCAGTGCCGAGCGTTTCTCAACAGGATGAATATCTGTCGGAATACCGCGTCCGTCATCAATTACCGTTACACTGCCATCAATGTTGATACTTACATCAATGTTTTTAGCAAATCCTGCCAGCGCTTCATCAATACTGTTGTCAACTACCTCATAGACAAGATGATGAAGACCTCGTGCACTTATATCGCCGATATACATTGCAGGGCGTCGACGTACGGCCTCGAGTCCTTTGAGTACAGTAATATTTTCAGCACTGTATGAACCGTTTGATGTACCATTTATTTTTTTCTTTGTACTTTCTGCCACAGTAATTCTCTTTTCTCGTGAAATATTTATCGGAAAACGATATCTGTAATAATTGTTTGCTGTATATTAATCTTTTGTAAAATTTCCGGTTTTCGCATCACTAATTCATTTCGCCATTCACTTGTCCTTACCCGTACAAAAAGAACACCACGCTCTATTTTGTACGCCTCCGTAACCTGTGCAATTTTTTCACCTACAATGGCGGGCCACGATGAAACAATATCATACTGTTGAATCTTCCGGTGCAATCCAAGCTCATCAAGAAGCTTTGTCAACAGAACACCTAGCCGTTGTGGACTAGATATGGACATAGGATGCTGTTCCATTTTTAACATCTATTTTTGTAATATGACGCCCGACCAAGGACCAACGTTCTATAAATGAATTCTCAGTTGTTGTAATAAATGTCTGTCCGAGTGTGGTAATTTGATCCATGAGACGTTTTGTTCGTTCTCCGTCAAGCTCGCTAAACACATCGTCCAGAAGCACAATCGGGGTTTCCCGGCACATATCTTTTAAAGAGCAGAATTCTGCCATTTTTAAGGCAATCAGGAAGGTTTTGTGCTGCCCCTGTGAAGCATATTTCCGTATTTCCTGGCCGTTTAGCGTAAATCGTATTTCATCCCTCTGTGGCCCCACAAGTGTAGTTCCAATTCGTATCTCATCATCCAGTTTTTCATAAAGTTCCTTTTCAAGATGTAAACGGATCTCTTCAATGGATTTTCCATCACTGTGCGATATATACTCAATCCGGGGAGTCTCTTCTGTACCGGTGAGTGTTTGATACGCCGTTACGACTCGTGTTGAGAACTGTTCAAGGAATAGTCTCCTGCGATGGATAATCCTGCTTGCATACTGTAAAAGAGAGTCATTCCATGTTTCTATAATTCCAGATATGGTAATATTCTGAGCTCGAGCATCAGCAAGAACTGTGTTTCGTTGGCGGATAACTTTTCGATATTCCAAGATATCATTTAGATAGAGGTTGCTTGTCTGTGCAATTGCCAGATCAATGAATCGCCGTCTTTCGGCTGGTCCTCCAAATGTTATTACAGCGTGTTCAGGAGACAGAACGACAACTGGAAATTGTCCTATGTGATTTGACTTTCTATCTATATGTATATTATTAACCGTCACGTTTTTTTCATTTGTCACAGTTGTAAACTCAGCTCGGACGGTTGATTTATGGCCATTTTCTAATGTAAATATTCCCTGGACTGAAAACGACGTCTCCCCTATCATTACTATTGTAGTATCGCGGGCACCAAAAAAACTTTTTGTCAGGCATAAGTACGAAATCGCTTCGAGGACATTGGTTTTTCCTTCACCATTTTTACCAATGAGAATATTACTCAGATGACAAAATTCTATTTCCGTGTCTTTATGGTTTCGAAAACACCTGAGGTGGATTGTCTCTGCCGTCATGCGTCGACCACTAGCTGTTTAATCGTATCGGCATGACCAGCATAAGAATGTCCTCCGATTCACGTTGTGTCAATGGTTGAACAATTGCGGCTCGTGTCGGGTTGCTGAATGTGAAAAGAACCTCATCACTGTCAGTATGTGCAAGCAAATCAATTATATAATTCGCATTAAATCCTATTTCCATTTCATCAGCTGAGTAATCGCATGGAATTTTTTCGTTTGCCTCACCGCCGAAGTCTACATCCTCTGCCGATATTCTTAGGTCTTCTTTACGTACCTGGAAGCGAATCTGATGCGTTGTAGAGCTTGAATAAAGTGCTACTCGACGTACTGACGCTATCAATCGTTCTTTTTCAACAACAAGTTTTTTATCGTTTTCCAGGGGTATGACACTCTCATAATTTGGATACTTTTCCTGAATAATTCTTGAAATTAGTACTGTATTCTCAAATGAAAAACGTATATGCGATTCATTCAAAGAAATCGATGTTGTTCCATCCTCTGCAAATTTTGCAATAAGATTTAACGCTTTTATCGGAATAATGACCTCTCTTGTTTGTTTCCCACCTGAAATTTTCTTCGTCACCATACGAACAAGTCGATGTCCATCCGTTGCTGCTGCACATACCTCCTGGGGTTTAATTTGCAGTAATACACCCATCATTGCGGGCCGCAGTTCGTCTCCACTAACAGCAAATACTGTTTTTTGAATTAGCCGGCGAAACATCTGATTTTCAAATATAATATGTTCACCCTCTTTAAATTCCGGTATTGTTGGAAATTCAGTGCTTACCTCACCTGTAAGTTTATATTCACCTGTTGATGTAATCATCTTTACTTTGTTGTTTGCAATTTCTGCAGTAAAGAGAATGGGAGTTTCAGATAATGATCGTACTGTTTCCATCAATCTCTTTGCCGGAACGGCAATTTTACCGTCAGTGTTTCCTTTAACCGAAATTGACACAGACATCGATACTTCAAGGTCTGTTGCTGTTACGGTCAATGTGTTTCCTGTTAATTCAAATAAAATGTTTTCAAGAATTGGGAGAGTAGATTTTGATGGAACAACATTATTGGTACGTAATAGAGCCTTTAAGAGATCCCCGGTTTCGACAGTGAATTTCATTCTATCCTCCACAGAGTAGGATGGTACGATTAGCAATACAATATACAAAAATATAGGGGTATATTCAAGATGTGGGTTTTAGATGATTCAGTGTCTGGCTTATTTATTATAATTATTTATTTAAATAAGTATAAGAGTAATAATAAGGGTGTGAATATGTTAAAAATAAAAAGTGATGAGGTTATAAAGCCATAAAAATGAATATGTTAAAGGGTTAAAAACCCATATCGTAATAAGAATAGATAGTTAATAGAAGAGAAAATTTAGGGATAACATCTAACGGATGATAGGAATTAATAAGGAGAGAAAACATATACACATAGAAGTAACAACAACAAACAGAATATCTACAAAGATATTAACGGCCAACAAGTTCAATTTTCTTTTTTATCTGTTGAATATGAGTTCTAAATTTTACATCGCCAGCCATTTGATCTTCTACGGTTTGATATGCATGAATTACCGTACTGTGATCACGCCCACCAAAATGAAGGCCAATTGTTTTTAGGGAAGAGTTCGTAAGTTCTTTTGATAGGTACATAGCAATCTGACGTGCATTTACTATTTCCTGTTTTCGAGTCTTTGCCCGGATAAGATCTTCTGCGATATCGTAATATTCACAAACAACCCGCTGTATTTCTTCGATAGAAATATGCGTTTTAATTTCACCAACAACGATTTTTAATACGTCACGAGCAAGATCAATGTTAATCTCTTTATTTTCGAGCGACGACTTTGCAAGCAGACTAATAAGACATCCTTCTAGCTCTCGAATATTTGATGTTACGTTAATTGCAATAAATTCAATAACATCCTGGGGAAGCTCTATTCCATCATCTTCGCTTTTTCTCTTAAGTATAGCAATTCGAGTTTCAAGATCCGGCGGCTGAATATCAGCAGTTAAGCCCCATTGAAATCGGGATATTAATCTTTCATCAAGACCTTTTAATTCCTTGGGAGGTCGATCACTCGAAAGAATAATCTGTTTTCCAAGTTGGTGAAGAGCGTTAAAAGTGTGAAAGAAACTATCCTGTGTTTTCTCTTTTCCGGTGAAAAATTGGATATCATCGACAATTAGAAGATCCATACTCCGGTAAAAATTTGAAAATTCACTAATTTTATCGCTTTGAATTGCATCAACGAATTCGATGGTGAATTTCTCGCTTGAAACATATATTGTCCTCTGAGCCTTTTTGTTAATAAGGGCGTGATTACCAATTGCCTGGATAAGATGTGTTTTACCCAGACCGACACCGCCATAAATCATTAGAGGATTAAAAGATGTGCCACCGGGATTATTTGCAACAGCTAGGGCGGCGGCACGAGCCAGCTGATTGCTATCACCTTTGATGAAGTTATCGAAAAGATAACGTGGATTAAGATAACTCTGAAAAGGGGGCAGTTGATGTACATTATTGATGGACGTGATCGTCTGTGATTGTGATACCGATGGTATCGTTGGGACCTGAACTGGTCGATTTTCCTCGAAGGTTATTGATTTTTCAGGTTCTATTGTATAGATAAGCTTGATTGTGGTTCCAACAATATCTGTAAGTGATTTACTGATGAGCGAATAATAATGTTCTTCAAGCCATTCATAAAAGAATTGACTTGGAACTCTGACAACAAGTTGGTTACCATCGAAATTTATAGGGGCAATCGGTTCGAACCATGTCTTATAACTTTGACTGTTTACATTGTTTCTAATGATCGTTAGACATTCACTCCAGACTTTATCGGCAGCACTTATCTCGCGCTTGTTGTCCACATCGGTACGTGCAGAAGTCTCGGATTCCATGTAAATTATGTAGGGAGAATAAAAGTTATCAACAATAATTAACAGGTTTTTAACAATGTTACAAACTATCGCCCCGATTCTGAAGAAGAAACTTACGTGGTCATTGAGAAATGTTCACATGAGCACCTAGGGGATAAGTGCTTAAAAATCATAGGAAATAATATATATATAAGGGTCTGTTCACACATTTTCCACAATGGAATTATTGCGACAAAAATGTACAAAAATAATAAAAATTTAAATATCGTAATAGAAAAGCTTATCAACACATTATCAACACCCTGATTTCTATTTCTGCCTTGTATTATAATACAAAAAATTGCTGAGAGCAAGTGAAAAGATAAAAAGGATTAAGAATTTTTTCTTGTCTTTAAGTATATATTTTTATAATATAGTACAATAGGGAAAAAATTAATGATATTGTAAAAAAGTCGAAGTATCGGAGTGTCTATGAAGAGAACATTTCAACCCAGCGGAAGAAAGAGAAGGAATAAACACGGTTTTAGGGAAAGAATGAAGACAAAGAATGGAAGAAAAGTTCTAAACCGTCGAAGAGCAAAAGGCCGGCATAAACTTACCGTCAGCGACGAGAAATAAACGTGTATTGATTGATGTAACAGTGCGCCAGACATTAAAGAAATGTGAAATTCTTCGGGGATATGATGCGTTCAGAGATGTGCTTATGCGGGGTAATGTATATACGGGAAGTACATTAAAAATTTTTACTCTTCATGTGATAAACAAGGGAGAATATAGACACCGACCCCTAGTAGGATTTAGTGTCAGCAGAACCCGATCGGCCACAGTACGAAACAGGATAAAGCGCTTAATGCGCGAAATTGTTCGAAGAAATAAAGAGTTCTTCTACCAATGCTGCAAACATGCTGATGTATCCCATCTTATCCTGATGTACTCTTCATCATCAAACCGTTCGGTAAATCGATCAGATCTCAGTTATCAGGAACTAGATAAAGAATTTCATATGCTTATGAAACAGATATCTCATCGGCAGTGAAACACGAATTATGAAAATCATCATAACAGATGTTATTAAACTATATCAGAGATTTATTTCTCCGCTTTTTCCCGGCCGATGTCGTTTCTATCCATCATGTTCACAATATGCACAACAGGCATATGAACATTATGGATTCTTCAGAGCGACTTATCTTGCCAGCATGCGAATTATTCGATGCCATCCTCTACATCCTGGTGGTTATGATCCACTTCCATAAATCGAAGGAATAAAAAGTCTAAGGAGATTGCATGGACAAACAAGCGACAATCGGTTTTATTCTTATCGGTTTAGTATTAATATTATGGATGTGGTTGGCAGCACCACCACCTGTCCCGCAGCAGCAACAGCAGCAAAAAAAGATAGATTCAACAGGTCCGGTCTCACCTCAACAATCCCAGATTACCAAATTACCTCAAGAAATACCGGTAAAAAAGGCTAATATTGATACTCTTGGAAAGTGGTTTTCCGATCTTCCATCAGATAAAGAGTCATTAATCACCATAGAAACTGACCTTTATAAAGCAGTATTTTCGTCAAAAGGAGCCCTTCTTAAAGAGTGGACTTTAAAAAACTATAAGACGTGGAATGGCTATCCTGTTCAACTGATCGAATACAATACAGGAGGCGATTTAAGTCTTCTCTTCACAACGATGGATGGAAAACTGTTGAACACCCGCTCGTTCTCATTCAGTATTGCAGGTGGTCCACGATCAGTAACACTCTCAGATGATGAAGAATATACATTTGAGATGGTACTACAATTAAAAGGTGGACGAACAATCTCGAAAATATTCCATTGCAAAAACGGATTGTATTCGTTTGATGCAGATTTTCGATTGAATGGAATGGGCGATGTTATTTCGAATTTTGAGTATCAAATCGTATGGGAAAACGGATTACGGTTGACGGAAGGCAATTCGGTTGACGAGGCCAACTATGCAGCATCGTATGCATTTATCGGCGGTGAACTAGTTGAAGTTAATGCGACAGATTTTGACAAGGAGCATAAATCCGATCTTACCGGTTCGTCAGATTGGGTCAGCATGCGGAATAAATACTTTGCATTAGCTATAATACCCCGGAGTTTGAAAGGAACAGGAAGTTATCTTTACGGGACACGGACCCACGAACCGAATAATGGTGTGAAAGAAAAATATTCAATTGCGCTTAAATTACCTTACAGAGGGACGACGCAGGAAACTGTTACAATTACAGTTTTTCTCGGGCCGCTGGATTACAATTTAATAAAAGGTTTTGGTGTCGAGCTGCAGAGAATCATGAGCTTCGGAATCGAGTGGCTTGTCCGTCCTATATCAATTTACTTCATGCTTCCACTATTTAATTTCCTGAGGAGCTTCATACCCAATTACGGACTAGTGATCATTGTTTTTACCCTGATTATCAGAATTCTTTTATATCCATTGATGCGGACTAGCATGAAATCGATGAAAAAAATGCAGCAGCTCCAGCCTTTGATGGAAGAAATTAAGACAAAGTATAAAGAAGAACCTGAGAAAATGAATCGGGAGGTTATGAAGCTTTATAAAGACTATGGTGTTAATCCTGCCAGTGGTTGTCTTCCGTTATTGTTACAGCTTCCAATTCTTTATGCACTCTGGGCCGTTTTCAGCACAGCCATAAGTCTGAGGCAGGCATCCTTTATCTGGTGGATAACAGATCTCTCAATTCCGGATGTAATCATGACTCTTCCTTTTACCATTCCGATTTTTGGTGGTAATCATATCAGCGGTCTTGCCCTCTTTATGGGGATATCGATGTTTGTGCAGCAAAAAATGACAACAAAGGATCCAAGACAAAAAACTATGATATGGTTATTTCCAATTATGATGACGTTGATGTTTAATAATCTTCCATCCGGACTAAATCTTTACTACTCTGTCTTCAATGTTACCGCAATTATTCAACAATACTGGACAACCCATAAGGATGGCGAAGAGCCATTAAGAAAAGTTGAATCAAAAAAGAAACGAGGTGGAATTTTTGCAAAACTTTCAAGTAATATGCCATCGCCAAAGAGTAAATAATGGTGTAAAATAATAAAGACTAGAACTAAATGTCCGGGAAAAGCTGCCCGCTTTCATTGCGAGGCAGTTTTTTTTTTCGTAGATTGTACGGGCATCTGAGAGAAAAGGCCAAATTAGGGAAGAAAAATTGTGAGCAGTTTAAGTGATGATATTGTAGCGGCAATTGCTACGCCGATTGGCGAGGGGGGAATTTCTGTAATCCGTGTTAGTGGGAAGGGGGCCTGCGGAGTAGTCGACCGTATTTTTAAGGGCAGACATACTCTTGGATCAGCAGCCACACATACCGCGCATTTTGGGACGATTTCAGGCAACGATGGTAAGGTAATCGATCAAGTTATCGCAACAGTCTTTCATAGCCCCCACTCATATACAGGTGAGGAGACAGTTGAGCTTGGCTGTCATGGAGGAGTTTATGTTACTCGTCAGATATTGAATGCCGTTATTGATAATGGATGCCGTCACGCGCAACCGGGGGAATTTACAAAACGTGCTTTTCTAAATGGCCGAATAGATCTTGTACAGGCGGAAGCTATTGCAGATCTTATTCATGCCGGAAGTGAAGCGGCAAGGAAAAACTCTATCGAGCAATTAGAGGGAAGGCTATCACGGGAACTCCGTGAGCTACGTGAGGAACTGATAAGAATTACAGGGCTCCTTGAACTGGAACTTGACTTTGTGGAAGAAGATATAGAGCTCACATCGAAGTCGGAAATCGGAAAATTTATTGGGCAAGAAATACAAAGAATTGAAAAGCTTGTTGACTCATATAAAAACGGGAGAATTTATCGTGACGGTGTTAAGTCCGTTATTGTAGGACGGCCGAATTCCGGGAAATCAAGTCTTCTCAATGCACTTCTAAGACATGATCGTGCAATAGTAAGCATTGTTCCTGGAACAACACGCGATACAATTGAAGAAAATATCATGATTGATGGAATTCTCTTTCGTATAACAGATACAGCAGGTTTGAGGCAGGCTATTGATTATGTGGAACAGGAGGGAATTGCTAGAGCAGAAAAAGAAATACAAAAAGCAGATATTATAATACTTGTTGCAGATTTGACGTTAACAATAACGGAAATAAATGAAAGTATCAATGATTTTATAGAAAAAACTGCAGTGATAGTTGCATTAAATAAGAAGGATCTGCTAGAAGAAAAAGAAATAGAAATGATACTTAAAAAGCTAAAAAATCAGTACCAACTCCCTATCATCCCGGTATCGGCAAAAATGGGACTCGGGATCGATGAATTAGAGAAACAAATGGTGTCAAATATTCACCTCGTATCAAGTGAGGGCTCAATTACTCTTACAAATGCACGACATAGAGATGCTCTTGTTCGTGGCCGTGAAAGCCTGAAGCTGGCATTACAGTCGACTGAATCAAATTTAAGTGACGAGCTTATTGTAATCGATCTTCGAGCTGCACTAAATAGTATTGGAGAAATAATTGGTGAAACAACTACGGATGATATTCTTAATAGAATCTTTTCGAGTTTTTGTATCGGTAAATAATGTATGTTTCACGTGAAACGTGAAAGAGAAAAAATGTCTTTTAGAAGTAAATATGAGGTCATCGTTGTTGGCGGTGGACATGCTGGAATCGAAGCAGCGATGGTCACTAGTCGGCTCGGTTTCTCTACTCTTTTGATAACAATGGAGAAAAAGGCCATCGGACGGATGTCATGTAATCCGGCTATCGGAGGTACGGCAAAAGGACATCTGGTCAGAGAAATTGATGCACTCGGTGGTGTCATGGGAAAAATTGCTGATGCGACCGGAATTCACTTCAGAATGCTTAACACATCAAAAGGTGTGGCTGTCTGGTCGCCTCGATCGCAAAACGACCGTGATCTATATTCTCAGGAAGCACTAAGAGTTGTAGATAGACAGGATGGGTTGGATATACTTGAAGATAGTCTAGTTGAAATCTTAATTAAAGATCATACTATTCAAAGCATCAAGACTGTAAATGGTCAGGAGTTCAAATGTAAAATATTAATTTTATGTACCGGTACATTCTTGAATGGAATAATGTACACCGGTTTGATCAAGAAAGTGGGTGGAAGATATGGTGAGAAAGCAGCATATGGAGTGACCGAGTCTTTGGCAAAGGCCGGCTTTAAATGGAGGCGGCTAAAAACTGGTACTCCGCCAAGGATTGATTTTCGGAGTATCAATTTTGAAAAAACAGAAATACAGTACGGCGATGATCCGCCAAGGCCATTCTCATATCAGACCTCGAAGATTTCACAAAAACAAATACCAATGTATCTAACATATACTAACGAGAAAACTCATCAGGCATTACGAAAGGGATTTGATCGCTCACCGATGTTTACGGGTAGAATAAAAGGTATCGGTCCACGATATTGTCCATCCATAGAAGATAAAATTACACGGTTTGCACAGCGGGATCGGCATCATATCTTTCTGGAACCTGAAGGATATCAAACAAATGTTGTATATGTCAATGGATTTTCTACAAGTTTACCAGAGGATATCCAATTTGAAGGATTGAGGACAATACCGGGACTTGAGCACGTCGAGATGTTGCGTCCTGGTTACGCTGTAGAATATGATTTCTTTCCACCAGATCAAATTACTCTTACACTTGAGACAAGACTTGTTGATGGATTATTCTTTGCCGGCCAAATTAATGGAACATCAGGATACGAAGAGGCAGCGGCTCAGGGCTTGATTGCCGGTATCAACGCAACCAGGAAATTAAAAGGTGAAGAACCGTTCATCTTAAAAAGATCGGAAGCATATATTGGTGTTTTGATTGATGATCTAGTAAGCAAAGGGACAGAAGAACCATATCGTATGTTTACTTCGAGAGCCGAATATCGTCTTGTCTTGCGTCAGGACAATGCCGATAGGAGGCTAATGCAATATGGGAAAAAATTTGGGTTAATACCAGAGTGGCTGTATGAAAAGTTGAAAATGAAAGAGAAAGCAATTGATACTGCTTTGGATTTAGTAAAGCGTATTACAGTGTCACCAGATAAGATCAACAATTACTTAGACTTTATCGGTAGTACAAGCATAAATGAGAACGAAACTCTTGAAAAGCTTATCCGCAGACCAGAAATTAATCTTAAAGATCTTATTAAAAGGGTTGATTTCGACAGTGACTTGAAGGAAATTCTTAGTGATATTGAAGTTATAGAACAAGTTGAGATAGAAGTGAAATATGAGGGGTATATCAAGAGACAGCATGATCAGATTACAAATTTTGAGAAGCAGGAATCGATACATATTCCTAAGAATTTTAACTATGATTGTGTCAATTCTCTAAGTAATGAAGGGAGGGAGAGGCTGAAGTTATTAAAGCCCGGATCGATAGGGCAGGCATCGCGTATTTCAGGTATTACTCCATCAGATGTATCAGTACTAATGATCTATTTAAAGTCCTAAAAATGTTCCACGTGAAACTATCGAAATAACATGGAAAAAGGGGCGACATGGTTTAGGGCAATATTAGCTGCGAATGGATTATCGATAGATGATTCACAGTGCGACGTTTTAGATAGGTACTGTACGTTATTATTGGATTGGAATAGGAAAATAAATTTAATTTCGCGCCGAAGTGAGGATACGATCTGGGAGGAGCAGATTCTTCAAAGCATTTCATTCCTTACGAGGATCAAGCTTAAGGCCTCTGCTTCCGTTATTGATATTGGCACAGGAGGTGGATTACCCGGTATACCTCTAAAAATACTCATGCCCGGATTATCGCTAACACTTGTTGATTCAATTGGGAAAAAAATAAATGCTGTTCAATCGATAATTCAATCATTGGGGATCAGCGGCATTGAAGCGGTGTGGTCGAGAGCCGAGGATTTCAATGGAAATAGAAATGAAAAAGAAAAGAAGTTCTTTGACTATGTAATATGTCGTGGTGTTGGTCAGCTTGAAGATCTATGGGAATATGGATATCCGTTATTGCTAAATATTTCTTCAATCCAAGGTAAGATGTTGATGAAGTCCCAGGCACAGAGTGCAGCTAGGATATTTATTGAACCGGGAGTAATTCTTGCGCTTAAAGGAGGAGATATACAGGAAGAAATTGTGAAGCTTGAACGAAGGAAGAAGAAAATAGCAATAACGGTGATAGATGTATCGCTAAGAATAATCGGAAAATTGGAAAATAATAAAAAGAAGATTATTATAATGCGTCCAGTAAAATAACGGGTGATAAAATGACAAATACCCACCTGTTCGATCAACTTGGAAAGCTGATAACCGAACAAAGGAACATCAGCAGCATGGATATTGACTCACGCTCGGTCGAGGAAATTCTACGTATAATTAATGCCGAGGATAAACAAATTGCGGATGTCGTTGAGCGTGAAATTCCCTATATCGCTAAGGGCGTAGAAATCATAGTTCATGCATTACGGCATAAAGGAAGACTGATTTATATCGGGGCTGGAACAAGCGGAAGACTCGGTGTTCTCGATGCAGTGGAATGTCCGCCAACTTTCGGGACGTCACATAATATTGTGACAGGACTTGTTGCCGGTGGCGAAAAAGCAATGTTTCGAGCCCAGGAAGGAGCGGAAGATAAAGCAGAAAATGGTGCAAAGGATCTGGAAGAAATTAGCCTAAATCACAAAGACGTAGTCTGTGGTATCGCAGCCAGCCGCTGTACTCCGTATGTCAACGGTGCGATAAGGTATGCAAGAACTATGGGTGCAAAGACTCTCTATGTAACAACGAATCCCCGATCTGAATTTGACCTTGAGGTCGATGTCGCGATCTGCCCTGAGGTTGGTCCTGAAGTCATTATGGGCTCTACAAGGATGAAATCTGGAACCGCCCAGAAAATGGTTCTTAATATGCTGACAACAGCCGCAATGATACGCCTTGGGAAGGTGTACGAGAACATGATGATAGATTTGCAGATGACTAGCCGCAAACTAACCGAGAGAGCAAAAAGAATACTTATGACAATAACGGATATAAGTTATGAAGAAGCCGGTCATGCCCTTGAAGCAGCCGGCAATCATGTGAAAAAAGCCATTGTGATGGTCAAGGCAAAAGTTCCGGTAGAAGAAGCAGAACGACGACTAGCAGCTGCTGATGGGTTCGTACGCGCTGCAATTGAGAATCGTCAGTATAAAATCGATTGAAAATAGATACACCTTCCATGCCGATTTCATCGATAACACTCGACACTCTTCGTGAGTATATCTTTTCGCTTTCCCCAAGTTCCGAGGTAGTCAATGCCCTCAAAGCAGGAAAATCTCCTTGTCTGCACGCTATAGCCGGATCACTACAATCTTTTCTTGTCTCTCGAATTGCCGAAGATATTAATAATACGATAATTGTCATTACTGAAACACGGGATGAAGCGGAAAAGATTGCCGATGATTGTTCGCGTACTACCATAAGTACTCCTGTTGTTTTTTTCCCCGAAACAACACATCACCTGCATGCACTCGATATATCAGGCAACTCTCAGCAGGTAGAAGCTTTGAAAGCCCTGCTGGCGAAAAAACCGGTGATCTTTTGTACATATTCCACGGCGCTAGCAACAAAACTTCCCCAACCGACCCTCTTTTCATCAAGAATAATCGAGATTCAAAGATCAATATCAATCGGCTTTCAAAATCTACTCGATACATTATCTGAATTCGGATTTGAAAAGAAGGATTTTGTTGAGGGGCCTGGAGACTTTTCACATCGAGGAGGAATTATTGACGTTTATCCTTCTGTCGGAGATAATCCTCTCCGACTTGAATTCTGGGGTGACACACTTGAATCAATCAGAGAATTCGACCCCCTGTCGCAACGCTCAATCCGTGAGCTGACGGTAGCCACGATTATCCCTGATGTTTTTTCAGGTCCGTCTACTCTTGAGCAGAATGCGTCAATATTTAGCTATCTTCAATCGCCCACCCTTATTATGCTTCCGGAAGATGTGCTCTTGGAACGATCAATTTCTGAAATACTTCGTGAAGGTTCCGAAAATACACTGTCTTGGGAGGAAATAAAGGCAAATCTAAACAATCACCGGTTGATCCGCATTCTTTCCCTTTCATCCATTCAGGAGGATGAAATTGATTTTGGTAGCCGGTCACAACCGTCGTTTAATGGCAGTATTCACCTGCTGAAAGAACATCTCACCCAGCTGGCACAGGAGCAGTACAAAGTCTGTTTTTCCTGTGAATCAAATGCCGAGGCCGAACGCCTCGCCGATCTTTTAAGCGAAATTGATGATAGCATACAGCTTCCCACGATGCAGTTTTGTACCGAGGCGCTCCATAGCGGTTTTGTTATTTCCAGGGAACACTTTGCCTTCTTTACCGAGCACGAAATCTTCGGCCGCTTGAGACGACGCGGATCAATAAAAAAGCGCAGATTTAGGGGTATTTCACAAAAGGAACTCCTTCAGCTCCAGAGAGGAGACTATGTTGTCCATGTTGACTATGGTATTGGTAAATTTGATGGACTCCGAAAAATTAAAATACGGGAGACTGAACAGGAAGTAGTCCGCCTGCTCTATTCCGACGATGACGTCCTTTATGTCAATCTTAATTACATAAGCCGGATTCAAAAATATTCATCGCGGGAAGGGCACATACCGATTCTTAATAAGCTTGGGGCTCCAGACTGGGATCGTATCAAACAGCGGACGAAACGAAAAATTAAGGACATCGCCAGAGATCTTATTAAACTATATGCGAGGCGAAAAATAGACCCGGGTTTTGCCTTTTCGGAAGATACTCCATGGCAAAAGGAGCTTGAAGCATCATTTATGTTTGAAGATACTACCGATCAGGCAACGGCAACAATAGATATCAAAAGAGATATGGAGGCAGCTCACCCAATGGATCGCCTTATCTGCGGCGATGTGGGATTCGGAAAAACCGAAGTTGCCATTCGTGCTGCATTTAAGGCGGTAATGAGCGGTAAACAAGCCGGAGTACTGGTTCCAACAACGATACTCGCACAGCAGCATTATAATACTTTTGCAGACCGCCTTCAGCGGTATGCGGTTCATGTCGAGGTATTATCCCGGTTTCGATCAAAAAAAGAACAGACCAGAATTCTACAGCGACTTGCATCAGGTGAGATTGATATCCTAATCGGTACACACCGACTCCTCTCACGGGATGTGGTTTTTAAGGACCTTGGGCTGTTGATAATAGACGAGGAACACCGGTTTGGTGTAACGGCAAAAGAAAAATTACGTCTGAAGAAGGAGACCGTTGATACACTAACGCTGACAGCAACACCCATCCCGCGTACACTCCATTTTTCACTAATGGGTGCAAGGGATCTATCGCTTATTACCACTCCGCCAAGAAACAGGCTTCCCGTGATTACTGAAATTGCACAGCTGGAACCGCTTTTGGTTCGGGAAGCAATTCTTAAGGAGATCAGTCGTGGTGGACAGATCTTTTTTGTTCATGACAGGATAGAAAAAATTGCGGCTATCGCGGATTACATTCAACGCAACATCCCGGAGGCGCGTATTCGTATTGCACACGGTCAGATAAAGGGGAGTGAACTCGAAAAGGTTATGATGGATTTTCTGGAACGGAAGTTTGATGTGCTTGTAGCGACGAAGATTATCGAATCGGGATTGGATATTCCTAATGTCAATACGATCATTATTAATCGTGCGGATAAATTCGGGCTGGCTGAATTGTATCAGCTTCGCGGACGAGTAGGTCGATCGAATGTCCAGGCATATGCATATCTTCTCACCCCGCCTTTGTCGTCATTGCCCCGATATTCACTCAGGAGATTGCAGGCAATTGAGGAATTCACTGAGCTGGGCTCCGGCTTTAATCTGGCCATGCGCGATCTTGAAATCCGCGGCGCCGGTAACCTTCTCGGTGCAGAGCAAAGTGGGTATATTATGGAAATGGGGTTTGAAATGTATACACGAATCCTTGAAGATGCAGTGCTCGAGTTGAAAAAAGAGGAATTTGAGGAAATCTTTGGGAAAACGGTGCAGCTTCAACGCCCCACGGAAACAATTATTGAGACTGATATCAATGCACTAATCCCCGATATATATGTAGAGCACGATTCAGAAAGGCTCGACGTGTATCGAAGATTGTATGCGGCGTCCGACAGTGCTGCTATTGATGAAATCCGGAGTGAATTACGCGATCGGTTCGGCGAGTATCCGGAGGAGGTAGCGCATCTCTTTTGCATCGTTGAAATAAAGGTAATTGCAGCAAAAATCGGATTCTCGAAAATTGAGATTACAGATACAACATTCAACCTTACATTCCCGCCTTCAGATCAAAAAGCATTTTTTGAGGTTGCTGAAGGGGAGGCATCTCTATTCCAGAAAATCATCGATTCGCTTCCCCGATTGGTCGATTTTCAGCCGCTATTAAATCAGAGTAAAGCTCAGCTTGAATTAAAAGCGTCTATTCGGGGGAAAATTCCACAAGAAAGGCTCGATTCCGCATTGAAGTTTATGCATGAATTAGCAGAAATAGTATCTGATAACAAGGAATATTAAGATGAAAATTGTCGCAATCAGCGATATTCATGCAGCGTATGATAATCTTTATAAAATTATTCAGAAAGAGGGAAATGCGGATGTCATTCTAATTGTCGGTGATATCACAACTCATGGAACTGTCGCGGATATAAGAAATGCCGTGGGAAGTATACTCACACTCGGGAAATCTGTTCTAGCCATTGCAGGGAATATGGATATTCCGGAAAGCGACGACGAACTTCTTAGATTAGATATCTCACTGAATGCCCGGGGTGTCCGCATTGGCGATGTCGGTTTCTTTGGTGTCTCTGCTGCAGCACTATCGCGTCTACATACTCCCTATGAATTGACCGAGGAAGAGATCAGTTGTCGGATTGAATCGGGCTTTTCTATGGTGCGCGATGCGCCGATAAAAGTGTTCGTACCACATTCTCCTCCGTTTCGTACTAAGCTTGACCGGATTTTTTTAGGAACACACGTCGGCAGTACGGCAATACGTGAATTTATCGAGCATGAACAACCCGATGTTGTCGTCTGCGGTCATATTCATGAAGCCCGAGGACAGGATATATTGGGAAAAACCAAAATGGTTAATTGCGGAGCGGCACAGCGTGGATTCTACGCGCAGATTATTATAGAGGATAAGATACTGATCGAGAATTTACAATTGGATTAAACTCTGTGTCCTCTGTGCTTGATAGAGTTATTTATGTTCTCTGTGGACTCCGTGTTTATATTTTCGGTATAGAAAATATATTATATGAGGTATTACATGAAACCGACAATCGGATTTATTGGATTGGGAACGATGGGGCTGCCGATGGCGGAACGGCTTCGTCAATCGGGATTCCCTCTGGTCGTCTATAATAGAACTGAATCCAGGGCTAATGAGATTGTACAGCAGGGGGCTCATAAAGCTAAAACATGTGCTGAGGTCGGACGGACAGTAGATATTTGCATTACGATGGTCTCGGATCCAAGGGCGCTTGAGAAGATTGTATTTTCTCAAAATGGACTCGATGAAGGATTATCAACTGATAAAATTCATATTGATATGAGTACAGTATCGCCGGCGATTATCGAACGATTGCTAAAACACTATTCAGGAAAAAAGATTGGATTTTTACACGTTCCCGTTCTTGGAAGTGTTCCACAGGCAACCGATGGTTCACTTCTTCTCTTCGTTGGCGGTGATCGGGCTGTGATCGATCGTGTTCGTGAGGTGCTGAATGTTCTCGGGACACAGCAGTGGTATTTTCCAGAGGCAACGAAAGCAACTCATTTAAAACTTATCTGTAACATGTTTATTGCGAGTATGAGTGCTTCGCTTGTTCAAGGACTTGTATTCGGGGTAAAAGTGGGGATTCCACCCTCGACGCTTCTTGATGTGTTGAGTCATTCTTCTCTTAATGCACCGATGTACCAGACAAAGGGAAGATCGATTACGCAACGCCAATTTACACCAGCGCGTTTCTGTACAGAACATCTTTTGAAAGACATCAATCTTGCACTTGATGCAGGAAAAAATGCGGGTGTGTCCCTACAGGCACTTGAACCGATTCGGGAACTTTACACTGCAGCAACTTCAATGGGATTCGGCAGGGAGGATTATTCGGCTGTGGTAAAGGTGCTGGAAACTATGGCTGGGGTAAAAGTAACGGAATAAAAATATAGAATAACGGAAATAGAATAGAAAAAGATGTTTCAAATTACTCTTCAGTGATGGTCCATCTTTATATAGCATTTTATCTGGCATATCAATTTTAAAGCAAGATGTTTTTGTTTTCTTCGTTTTTTCAGGGGTTTTGTTGATTTTTCATGTTTTCTCCCCATCTCTTAATGTCCCGATTTTGGCAGGCACCTCTTTTTCATATCGGTAATAATTCCCCATCTTTCACCTCCTTAAAAATAGGCTTATTTTGTGAACTTTTTACTTGACTTTATAAATCAAAAGATTAAATTTCCAGTCTATAGGTGGGTAAAAGTGGGTAAGAAGTAGGGAATGTTTATAGGGGTTTTTATGTCTGCCTTTAAAGGCCGGTTTACATACTCAGTTGATAGTAAAGGACGGATTAATATCCCGGCAAAGCTTCGAAAAAATGTTTCGCCGGAAGCAAACGACACTTTTGTTATCACGCGGGGATTTGAGCAATGCTTATTTGTTTACCCACTTGATGAATGGAATAAACTGGAGCAGTCGATTCGAGGATTATCCCCTTCAAACTCTCAGCATAGATTTTTTGTACGCACACTCCTTCAATGGGCTACTGAATCGCAACTCGACGGTCAGGCTCGTATCATCATTCCGCAAGAACTGTTAAAATTTGCCGGTATCGAAAACGAGGTTATTATTATCGGCGTGTTGGAACGTATTGAAGCATGGAATCCGACACTGTTCAACGAGTATATGAATAACCAGGCAGCTTCCTACGAAAACGTTGCAGAATTAGTTTTCAGACCAAAGGAGTAACACACATGAAGGAATTCGCCGGAGAGAGTTCCTCTTCCGTGCGCGGTTCACAGAAACGGCGATGCTCGTGTATTTGCTCGACGGGTATTGTTGTCCGGATACATTCTGTTTTGTCGGGACTATCCGGCATAATGGTTAAACGGCTCGACTCCGGGTAAGTCATGGATACCGCCGAAGTTTCTCGAGCGTTTCATATTCCGGTTCTTGTTCATGAAGTTGTCGATGCTCTTGTGACAGATCCTGATGGAGTGTATGTTGATGCTACACTTGGAGGTGGAGGGCACGCAGAGGCAATTCTGAAAAAGTTGTCTTTGCAGGGATCTATCATTGCACTTGATGTCGATGAAGAGGCACTCGTATATGCGCACAATCGTTTTACAACCGAACACTATAGAATTAAATTATTCCGAGAAAATTTTTGTAATCTTAATCAGACTTTAAAGGATCTGAAAATATTACGGGTCAGTGGGATCATTGTTGATCTTGGAATCTCGTCGCACCAGATTGATGAACCGCGGCGGGGATTTAGTTTTCAAGGCGACGATCGTCTAGACATGCGGATGGATATGCGAACGCAGAATAATGCCTGGAACGTCATCAACTACTACGATGAAAAGCAGCTGGCCGACATATTTCAGCACTACGGTGAAGAACGGCGTTCTCATCAGGTTGCGCGGACGATTGTACGCAAGAGGATGAAAAATCCGATCGATACTACCGCACAGCTTGCAGCAATTGTATCAGGGATTGTCGGAGAACGGTTTGCAAAAAAAACACTGGCACGTATATTCCAGGCAATTCGGATTGAAGTTAACCGAGAACTGCAAAATCTGGAAGTTTTTCTTCGGCAGGTACCGGAAATACTTTCACCAACCGGCAGAATTGGAGTGATCTCCTATCATTCACTTGAAGATCGAATAGTTAAGAAATTTTTTCGGGAAGAAGCGATGACAATCATTCCCTCGGGTCATAAGCTGGTACCGGATAAACCGATAACGCCGCGACTGAAAATTATTACAAAGAATCCCATCACCCCCGGAGACAATGAATGTCGGAGAAATCCACGCGCGCGGAGTGCAAAGTTTCGTGTGGCCGAGCGGGTATAATATGAACGACAAAAGCAGGGAACTACTTGCGGTAAGGACGCTCTCGGAAGAACTCCACGAGGAACAACGGGGGCGTATCTATAACGGCGATATAGGCGACACGTTAGGGAACGATGTTCCTGCTTCCATCAGGACACAGTCATCAGTTAGAGGTCGGAAACGGCGGGTAAAGAAACGTCTCTCAATCTTTAATGTACTCTTAACACTTGCCATCGGAAGTGCAATTGTTCTTTTATATATATACAACACGATTCGTGTCGGTGAACTCTTACATGAAATAGGAAATCTCGATAGTGCGGCACAAAAGCTCTCAAGTATCAATGAAGTATTAAGAGCCGAAATCAACCGGAAATCAGCGCTTGAGCGAATCGGCACTATTGCACAGACCGAGCTTCACCTGCAAAATCCAACTCAACAGCCGATTTGGTTTTCGCTTGATTCCGAAGCAGTGCAGCATTCGACTTTTATCCGCGAACGTGAAGGTGTACGGTAATGATCGACGAATCTCAGATACTTTCACCAGCGATACAATCAGAAAAACCGAAGTACTGGGGGCGTGTTCTACTACTCAAGATAATACTGCTGGTGTTCCTGGTGATCGTGCTTGCACGACTGGTGAAAATCCAGGTGCTTGATTCCTCAAAATATCAAGAGATTGCAAAACGGCAATATGAGGTAAAAGTATCAATTCCAGCAATTCGCGGCGGTATCTATGACCGAAATGGCAATGTTCTCGTTTCAAATACGCGCATGGTTTCTTATGCTGCGGATCCTAAAATCATCGGCGATGACATCAACCACGTAGCAGAAGTTTTTGCCGGAGTTTTCCAAAAACCGGCAAGCGTATATATCAACAAACTACAAACACCAAAACGTTTTGTTTGGTTGGAGCGCCGTGTGCCGCCCAATCAGGCTCGACGAATTGCCATAGATGAAATCGAGGGAGTCGTCGAACTTGATGAACCTCAGCGGTTATACCATTATGACGATCTAGCCGGTCAGATCCTGGGGGTTACCAATATCGATAACGTGGGTCTCAGCGGTATCGAGCTGCAATTCGATAAGGTACTGAAGGGTACTGACGGATTTGTGATAATGCAGCGCGATGGTCTTGGCCGGAAAAGGCCTTCAGTTGATTATCCGCGGATTGATCCCATAGATGGGAATAATGTAACACTGACAATCGATTTTACATTTCAATCGGTTGTCCAGGAAGAACTCAAACGCGGAGTCGAAGCGAATAATGCAAACGGCGGAATTGCAGTAATGCTTCAACCGAAAACCGGCGAGGTGCTTGCGATGGCGACGTATCCGGCGGTAAAACCTAATGATATTTCAGAGGAGGATACGAACAAGATCCGTAACCGTCCGCTCACCGACATGTTCGAGCCCGGTAGCACGTTCAAGATCGTTGTTGCTTCAGCAGCACTTGAGGAAAAACTTCACCGGCCTGCTGATAGGATTAATGCGGAGGGCGGTGTCTATAAGACAAGTGGCCGGACGATACGCGACACACATGGGTATAGAATGTTAACATTCCAAGAGGGAATGGAATACTCCAGCAATATAGTGATGGCAAAAATCTCGGATGACGTTGGGAGTGAAAAACTATTCCGGTATGCACGAGACTTCGGATTTGGAATACCCACGGGGATCGAGCTACCGGGAGAAATCGGTGGGCAGTTAAAAAAGCCGGCTCAGTGGTCTAAGACAACACTTAACACAATGGCATATGGGTATGAAGTCGGAGTGACACCGATTCAGATTGCGTCGGCATATGCAGCGGTTGCTAATGGCGGAGAATTGATGAAACCTTTCATTATACGGAAGGCAGCCGATAAAAATGGTAACGTCCTATTCGAACGTACTCCGGAAAAGATTAGAAAAGTAATTTCACAGGAGACCGCGCAGACACTGACTTCCTTTTTTGAAGGAGTCGTCGAGCGCGGCACTGGAAAAGATGTAAAGATAAATGGTGTGAGAATAGCAGGGAAAACAGGGACGGCTTCGAAACTCGGGCCGGGGGGATATTCAAAGGATGATTATGTCGCATCATTCGTCGGTTTTTTCCCTGTTGAAGATCCGCAGGTTGTGTTGTTAGTCATGATTGATAGACCGCATTCAGGACAATATTATGGTGGAATGGTCAGCGGACCGGTATTTCGTGCAATTGCAGAACGGATTATCAACCTTTCCGATCCACAACCGCATCCGGAAATATATAAACACTATGCTCGGCAGCAATCGAACGGAGAACGGGTTACGGTGCCCGACGTACGATACCTGGGAATTGATCTGGCGAGTTCTATGTGTCGCAGTGCTGGTCTGGCAGTTCAGTACACAGGAAGTGGAAATATCGTGGCGAGCCAGAATCCGGCCGCGGCTGTAGAAGCAGCTCGAAATGACAAGGTTCAATTGGTACTTGCTGAGCCACAGAGAGTGACAAATAAAAAAATCATAAACACACCGGATCTGAGGGGTCTGAGCATTCGTCGTGCGGTGAATGCATTGAAACTTGAAGGCCTCGATGCAGTTGTAAACGGGAATGGTATTGTCATCCGCCAGGCACCAACCCCGGGAGAAATAATTCGTCAAGGAAATTATGTTCAGTTCTGGTGTGAACCACGAGGTTTTTCAACCGTCGTTGTTAATTAGAGTAATCGTACTATGCTTTTAAGTGAATTGCTAAAAGATGTTCCGGTGTCTAAGATGTTTCAAACCGTCTTCGGTCAAATGGTACAGACACACGAAGTACATATCAGTAAAATCGAATATGATTCCCGGAAAATCGAGCGGGGAGATCTGTTTGTGGCAATCCGAGGAACATCAATCGATGGACATCAACACATCAAACAGGCGATCAGCAAAGGGGCAAAGGCAATTGTACTCGAGGATGACGAAGTATTGGCGGATGCATACTTCATGCATGAAGGTGTCGTAAAAATTGTAGTTGGAAATACACGGCGTGCCATGGCGGTCATGGCGCGAAATTATTTTGGTAATCCGGCTTCAAAACTAAAACTTATCGGAGTGACCGGCACAAATGGAAAGACAACAACATCGCACCTTATAAAAGCAATCCTTGAAGCAAACGGTGAGAAAGTCGGTTTAATTGGTACCATCGCTTACATAATCGGTAAGAAAGAGATACCGGCGACTCATACAACACCCGAATCGCTTGAACTCGATCAATATCTTGCCGGCATGGTTCAACAGGGATGCACTTCTGCCGTCATGGAAGTCTCATCACACTCACTTGTACAGTATCGTGTGTATGGAATACAATTTCATGCCGGTGTATTCACCAATCTGACGCAGGATCATCTTGATTTTCATCGAACAATGGAACAATACGCAACGGCAAAGAAAAGGCTCTTTGATTCACTTGATACGTCGGCAATCGCCGTTGTCAATGCCGATGATCCGGAGGCCGGCTATATGGTATCTTCGACACAGGCGAAAGTAATGACCTATGGCATCGGTGAGCCGGTAGACGTCAAAGCTATTGATATTCAGCTCGGTATTGATAGAACATTGTACACGGTAAAACTCGAACATGGATCGATTACAGTTATTTCGCCTCTTATTGGCCGATTTAATGTATCAAATACGCTTGCAGCGATTGCTACAGGAATCGGGATTGGAATTAAACCGGATGTCATCAAACGCGGAATTGAAGCTCAGCACACTATACGCGGGCGATTCGAACGTATCAGATCACCCCAAGGATGGACGGCAGTTATAGATTACGCTCATACGCCCGATGCGCTTGAGAAATGTTTACTGACTATCCATGACATCCTTCCGGAACATAGGACAAACCGTATCATTACTCTGTTTGGTGCGGGTGGAGACCGTGATCGAACAAAACGCCCTATCATGGGGAAAATTGCAGCCGAGCTCAGTGATGTCGTAATTGTGACATCCGATAATCCGCGTACGGAAAATCGCGAGGCAATCATCGATGATATTATGTCCGGTATTCCGCCGGGGAAAAAAGTGACTCGTGAAGCCGATCGAAAACAGGCGATTGTCATGGCTCTTTCACAGGCAAATCCCGGTGATGTTGTTCTTCTTGCAGGGAAAGGACACGAAAACTATCAGGTTGTCGGCCGTGAAAAGATTCCTTTCGATGACCGGGAGGAAGTATTACAGTTCTTAAAATCATCACAGTCGCAAAAAACATGATTACAATACGCGACGTGATGTCGGTGCCGCACAAGAAAGCGATGCGGTTTGAGAAACTCCGCAAAGTAAAAATTTCAGGGGTGTCGATTGATACACGGACGATACGACCACGAAATATTTTTTTTGCTATTCGTGGCAAGCGGTTAGATGGTCATTCGTTTATCGAATCAGCGATCCAACGCGGTGCATCATGTGTCGTGGTTGATGAAAGATGGTATCAGGAGAAAGATAGATCTCAATATTTGATTCCGCTGCTTGTCGTTGAGAATACTATCGATGCACTGGGTCAGATTGCGAATATACATCGGAGAAAATTCCGTATTCCGGTTATTGTGATTGCGGGGAGCAACGGAAAAACAACTACTAAAGATATGATTGCAACGGTTCTTTCAACACGGTACTCCGTGCTGAAGACGGAAGGAAATCTTAACAATCAGATCGGTGTTCCAATGACACTGCTCCGCCTGAGTCCAAAACAACAGATTGCGATTATTGAGCATGGCACGAATCACCCGGGTGAACTTGAATCGCTTGTGAAAATTTCAGAACCGACCCATGCTCTGATAACAACAATTGGACGGGAACACCTGGAATTCTTTACCACACTTGACGGAGTTGCCGCAGAAGAGGGTACAGTATTTCGGTATAGCCGGTTTGGTTTTGTCTATGCCGACGATCCATTGATTGTTGCCCGGGCTCGGGGATTGAAACACACGCTGCGGTATGGCTTTAAGGGGTCGCGTTCCCATGTTCGTGGAAAAATCATCGATGTGGATATGCATGGATGCGCACGATTACAGTTACGTGCAAAACAATTTTCACAACCGTTGGAAATGAATCTAGGTGTCCCCGGATACCACAATGCAGTAAACGCTCTTGCTGCCGCAGCAGTAGGAATACAGTTCGGCATTGGGAAAAAGAATATTACTCATGCCGTTGAAAGTTTTACAGCCAGTTCAAAACGGATGGAAATAATGAAAATCCGTCACGTAACCATACTGAATGATACATACAATGCAAATCCAGATTCTGTGGTTGCAGCTCTTTCGACGTTTGAATCGATTTCAATTTCAGGCAAAAAGATTGTTGTTCTGGGCGACATGCTCGAGCTCGGTGAAAAAAGTGAACATGAACATGCAAAAATTGGACTTGAAGTAGCCAATCGCGGATATGAATATCTTTTCACATTCGGTCCCCACGCACGGTTCATTTTCGAAACATCAAAGCTGGGATTTGCACAGCATTTCGATGACAAAACAGCTTTGATTAAGAACCTTTGCGCAACAATTTCACCGGGGGATGCGGTACTTATAAAAGGGTCTCGTGGAATGAAAATGGAAGAAGTCATTGAAGGTGTGACAAACTATCTTATAAAACAGTAAAGCTATGCTGTATTATTTTTTTAATTTTATTGAAAAAGTGTATGCGCCACCGGGCTTCAGCCTGTTCAAGTATATCACATTTCGAGCCGCCGCAGCAGCCCTCACGGCATTGCTCATTGCGTTTGTTGCAGGACCATGGGTTATAAAAAAATTGAAGGAACATCAGATCGGTGAGACTGCAAAAATTGAGGCCCCAAAAAGTCATCTCAGTAAAGCTGGAACTCCGACGATGGGGGGACTCATTGTGCTTCTCTCAGTCCTTCTGCCGACATTGCTCTGGGGTGATCTTAAAAATATGTATATCCTGCTCATCATTGTCGTTACTGCCGGACTCGGTGCCGTCGGTTTTATAGATGATTACCTGAAGGTTGTAAGAAAAAAGCCGAAAGGCCTAATTGGAAAATATAAAATTGTCGGGCAGATTATTATCGGAATCATCCTTGGATCTGTGCTCTATTTTTCACCGGAATTAAAATTAATCAATGCTAATACGATTACAACTGTTCCGTTCTTTAAGAATCTCGAATTCAATTTTTCGGTTTTTTATATCCCGATGGTCATCTTTATTATTGTCGGTACATCGAATGCGGTAAATCTCACGGACGGTCTTGATGGGCTTGCGATCGGTATCGTCGGTATCGTCTCGCTAACGCTTGCAGTGTTGGCGTATGTCAGTGGAAACATCGAATTCAGCAGGTATCTCAATATTATCTATCTGCGAGGAAACGGTGAACTAACTGTCTACTGTGCGGCTCTTGTCGGGGCGGCTCTGGGATTCTTGTGGTACAATGCTTTTCCTGCCCAGGTGTTTATGGGCGACACAGGTTCGCTGGCGCTGGGTGGAGCTCTTGGTGCAATTTGCGTGATGATTAAAAAAGAACTGTTACTTCCAATACTTGGAGGAATTTTTCTGGCCGAAACACTATCGGTAATTATTCAAAAGGCATATTTCAAATACACAAAAAGGAAATATGGTGAAGGGCGCCGTATATTCAAGATGGCTCCCCTACATCATCATTTCGAGATGCTTGGTTGGAGTGAACCGAAGATCGTTACTCGCTTCTATATTATAGCAATTTTATTAATGATTCTTAGTCTGACAACATTTAAGGTACGGTGAAGAACGGATGAAGCACGAAGATGTTCGAGGAACAACCTTTTCTGTTGTCGGAGCTGCGGAAAGCGGGGTGAGTGTTGCGAGACTCCTCGCATCGCGCGGCGCCAAGGTCTTTGTCAGCGATATCGGTACAGCGGAAAAGTTGCAGAAGGAAATTAATACGCTGGAACAGTGGAAAATTCCGTATGAGCTTGGACAGAACAGTGAAAAAATACTCGATGCGCAGATTGTTGTCGTAAGTCCGGGTGTGCCGCTTACGGCATCAATCGTACGGCAAGCGCGCGAAAAAGGACTGCGTGTAGTCGGTGAAATCGAAGTGGCAAGCTGGATGTGCCCCGAAGAAGTCGGGATTGTAGCAATTACGGGAAGCAATGGGAAAACGACAACAACAACATTGATGGGGAGGATATTCGCTGATGCAAAGAAAAAATCTGTTGTTGCGGGTAACATTGGCACGGCGTTCTCATCGGTCGTTCTGGATATTGATGTTGAGACGACTGCTATTGTGGAGGTAAGCAGTTTCCAGCTCGATACTATTAAGTCGTTTCGGCCAGAGATATCGGTGCTATTAAACATTACTCCCGATCATCTGAATCGGTACGACTATAAATTTGAAAATTATATTGCATCAAAATGCCGGATCTTTGAAAATCAAACTATCGATGATTATCTCGTGTACAACTATGATGATCGGGTAACACGGGATGCCGTGGAGCATAAGGCACGGTCAAAAGTGCATCTGCTCCCATTCAGCCTGACAGAAAAATTCGACGAGGGGGCATTCATCGATAGTAAACAATTACTGGTCCGTCTGGCAGGCAAGGAATATAATGTAATAGGAATCGAAGAGATATCGATTAAAGGAGAACACAACCGGTACAATTCTATGGCTTCATCACTTGCATCTATAGTCAAAGGGGTAGGTACCGCCTCACTTCGGGCGACTCTGAGGAATTTCAAAGGTGTCGAGCACAGACTTGAATTTGTGCGCGAGGTGGAAGGAGTGAAATACGTCAACGATTCAAAAGCGACAAATGTCGAGGCTGTCTGGTATGCATTGCGAAGTTTTAAGGAACCGCTTGTTGTGCTTATCGGGGGACGAGATAAAGGTAACGATTATACCCGGCTGCTCGAACCGGTGAAAAATCACGTTCGTGCCATAGTAGCAATCGGTGAAAGTGCCGACAATGTGGTAACAAATTTTGTGTCGGTGGTCCCCGTTGAACGGGCCGGCACGATGGAAGAAGCCGTTGAAGTTGCACGACGGCTGGCACGACCCGGAGACGTGGTGTTACTCTCGCCGGCTTGCGCTTCATTCGACTGGTTCAATAATTATGAACATCGGGGAAAAGTATTTAAGGATATAGTGAACGGATTTCAATGATGCAAACGCAACGCAGTCATATCGATATTCTTCTCATCATTGCCGTTTTATTTTTGATGGCGGCGAGTCTGGGAATCGTCTACAGCGCAAGCTCCTCGGTCGCGTATGAAAAGTGGAGGTCGAGCAGTCATCTCCTCACACTGCATCTGATTAAAGTCATTCTCGCCATAGGAGCGATGATTGTTGCATCACGAATTCCCTATGCAGTCTATATAAAAGTGACCAAGCCCGTTTTATTTCTTGCCGTGCTGTTTCTTCTTGCTACACTGGCTCTTGGCGGTGAAGTGAAAGGGGCAAGCCGGTTCCTCCGTTTCGGTGGACTAGGATTTCAGCCATCAGAGTTTGCACGGTTCGCATTGATCTTTCATCTCTGTACACTGCTGACGCTGAAGGGTGATCGTCTTCACGATTTCAAAACCGGCGTGCTGCCGATGCTCCTATGGATCGCTGCTGTCACAACATTGGTATTTCTACAACCTAATTTCAGCACAGGTGCAATGATACTTGTTCTCGGTATGATATTATTATTCGTAGGCGGGGCGAGGTTAAGTCATCTGGCCCTGACGGTTGCTTCACTGCTGCCGATTATTGGTATCTATCTTGTTAGTGCGCCGTATCGTGTGCAGCGACTGATTGCCTTTTTTTCTCCATCAGCAACGCCTCAGGGAAAAAGTTATCAGGTAATGCAGGCAGTTGTCGGTTTCGGTAATGGAGGTATTTTCGGTGTCGGTCCGGGTGGAAGCACTCAGCGCGACTTTTTTCTCCCAGAGTCGTATGGTGATTTTATTTTCTCGATTGTGGGCGAAGAATACGGGTTACTCGGTACAGTACTGGTGCTCATCATCTTTGCATTTATCATCTTACGGGGATTCAAGATTGCCAGGAAAGCACAGGATGATTTCGGACGTTATCTCGGCATCGGTATTATATCGGCAATCGGTCTCTACGCGATGGTCAATGCAGGTGTGACGACACATCTGCTCCCGACGACGGGATTACCAATGCCCTTCATCAGCTATGGAGGTTCATCATTACTCTTTACCGCATTTGCGGTTGGAGTATTGCTTAATATTTCGACTTATACGGATTTGCGTCCACGTGAACCCGCCGCGCAGCCTGAAATGGCAGCCGAGCCGGCTTCACCCGTGGGGAAAGTCTATTAATGTCGTGAAAGTAATTTTTGCCGGCGGTGGAACGGGAGGACACGTCTTCCCTGCGATAGCGATAGCAGATGAAGTTAAAAAGCTTGACCCATCATCTGAGATATTATTCGTCGGGACAAAGGAACGGATTGAGTCGAGGCTTGTTCCACAAAAAGGATATCCGTTCCGGACAATCTGGATCAGCGGTTTTCGCCGGAAACTCTCTCTGGATAATCTTCTGTTTCCGTTGAAAATTCTGGTCTCGCTTATGCAGTCGTTAATATTACTTAAGAGCGAGAAGCCCGATGTTGTAGTCGGTACGGGAGGATATGTCTGTGGTCCCGTGTTGTACGTTGCATCGATTCTGGAAATCCCGACGGTTGTGCAGGAACAAAATAGTCTGCCCGGTGTAACAACACGATTACTAAGCAGGCGCGCGACGGAGGTTCATCTTATGTTTGAGTCGGCTGTCCGGTATCTGAAACGGAGCGATAATGTAAAAATTACAGGAAATCCGACTCGTGAGATTCTTGGAAGTATTTCAAGAAAAGATGCGCTGCACTATTTCGGATTTGTTGGATCGAAAAAGACATTGCTGGTATTGGGGGGAAGCCTTGGCGCTCTTTCCATTAATAATGCAGTCTTACGGTGTCTGAAAGATTTTGGGAATGCGGGAATTCAAATCATTTGGCAGACCGGCGAGCAGGATTATGAACGTGTCAGGTCATTGACCGGAGAATTCCCGGACGTGAAAGTGTTCAAGTTCATTGAATCAATGGAGTATGCCTATGCAGCCGCTGATCTCACGCTTTGTCGTGCCGGTGCAATCACAATTGCCGAATTGACACGGCTGGGTGTACCGACTGTGCTTATTCCGTATCCATATGCGGCCGCAAATCATCAGGTAGAAAATGCAAAAGCTATGGTGAAAGCTCATGCTGCCGAGATGATTATGGACCATGAAACAGATCGGAAAACATGCGAAACGGTGCTCGGTCTGATCCGTGATGATGCAAGATTAAAAACAATGCATGAAAACAGTTTGATGCTCGGCAAACCGGCTGCAGCAAAAGATATTGCCCGATCAGTGGTTGCACTGGGTCATCGATGATGGAAGAACAAAAAAACATATATCGATATAAACTCGACTTCTACTACCAGCAGTTGATCATCTATCTCGTAACGTTGATTGTCTATGCCGGAGTCCGGGGAACATTTTCTGTTGATGGTTTTACGGTAGTATGGCGTGATCCAATTCTTTATATCATTCTGATTTTCGTTCTCATCTCGTCTGTTGTGCTAATTCTCAATCGTATTCGAGATAAGAAATTGATAATTGAGAATGAAGCCATGGTCTTTAAGAACCGCTTTCATGAAATGCGTGTAGAATTAAAAAACATTGAATGGATGCACATCGGCCGGGAACGTCTTGTCCAGACAAGCGGCCGGTTCCAGGTGGTTGTGATAAAGATGAAACACCGGCGCCGCACACTGCGCATTCGTATGGGCCGGTATGAAAGGGACAAGGAACTTTTTATTGAAATGCAGCGGATTGCTTTGAAAGTTCCCAAAGGACGCCAACGGCGATTCGGTCTGCGTTGAAAGGACATATGTTTAGCAGCATTAAAAAATTGCATTTTATCGGGATCGGGGGCATCGGTATGAGCGGCATCGCAGAGATCTTGATCGACCAGGGATTTGTTATTTCGGGGTCGGACAGATTGGCAAGCGAGGTCACTGAACATCTGACGTCCCTCGGTGCAAAAATCTATATCGGGCATAGCCCGAAGAATGTCGACCTCGACGTTGATGTTGTCGTATATTCTTCGGCTGTCACAATGGATAATCCGGAAGTGGTGGAGGCACTGCAGCGAAAAATTCCGACGGTCCGCCGTGCCGAGATGCTCGCCGAGCTAACACGGCTAAAATATAGCATCGGAGTTGCAGGAACTCATGGAAAAACAACGACTACGTCGATGATCAGCCTGGTCCTTATGTCCGGCGATCTTGATCCAACGGTTGTCGTCGGTGGAAAGCTGAGCGGACTCGGCGGAACAAATGCACGACTAGGTAAAGGAGAATTTATCGTCGTCGAAGCAGATGAATTTGATCGTTCATTCCTCTCATTGACACCGACAATAGCAGTGCTCACAACGCTCGAGACCGATCACCTTGATTGTTACCGTGATCTTGAAGATATCAAAGGGGCATTTCTCCAGTTTGCGGAGAAAGTCCCGTTCTACGGCTTTGTCGTTCTTTGCCTCGATGAACCGGCATTACAGGATATTATGCCCCAGATCGCAAAAAAGAAAATCATCACCTATGGTATCAATCCACAGGCCGATTTGCAGGCCGTGGACATTGTTGCCAAGGGAAATACAACGACCTTTACGGTGATGCGTGAATATGCAGAACTTGGTCTCGTGAAATTGCAGGTGCCGGGGCTTCACAATATCCAGAATGCACTGGCAGCGATTGCAGTTGGACTTGAGCTCGGTGTGCCGTTCATAAAAGTGAAAGACGGCCTTGAAAGATTTGCCGGAGTGTATCGCAGGTGGGAGCTAAAATCTGAAGCACACGGCATCAGTGTATATGACGATTATGCGCACCATCCTACCGAAATTAAAGCGACACTTCAGGGCGTCAAAGCCGGATGGCGGCGCCGGGTCATTTGTGTGTTTCAACCGCATCTATATTCGCGAACGCGTGATTTCGCCGAGGAATTCGGACGCTCATTTTTCAATGCCGATATCCTTATAGTGACCGATATTTATCCGGCCCGGGAAGAACCTATTCAGGGTGTTAGCGGTATGTCAATTACAGAAACTGCGCATCGATTCGGCCATAAAGAAGTCCATTACGTTCCCGATAAAGCAAAAGTGCCGGATTTTCTCTTGTCGATCGTGCGGAACGATGACATAGTGATTACCATGGGCGCCGGCGATATTTGGAAATATGGTGAACAGTTCATTAAAAAACTTGCTTTGAAGCCATAAACTTATACGTCTTTAGCGTTAAAAAATGACTGAAGATATTAACAGTATACCACAAAGAAAACAAGAGTCTCTACTGAAGGCGCAGAAGAAAAAAGAAATCGTAGGATTCCTGTTTCTTGTCATCGGTATTGCAGTGATTGCCGGCGGTGCAATCGGCTGGCGCCAAGAATTAACGGTCGATACGATTGCTATCGAAGGAAATCACGTTGTACCTATGCATGAAATTATGTCATTGGCAAATATCGTTGTTGGCTCGAAACTCTCGACAATCAAATTGACTGCAATTCGTGAGCGTATTTTGCAGAATGCATTTATCAAAGAGGTTACAATACGGCGTGATCTCCCGGGAGACATGGTTATTTCTGTCGTTGAACGTACACCGGTTGCCTTTATAAACGCTGACCAGTTGATAAGCTGCGATGCAGAGGGAATAGTTATGCCGCATATGATGTCTGCCGAAGTGGTGAATCTCCCGGTTATTTCTGGGATTCAAAATACGGAGAGATTGCAGCAGGGGAAAGCAATAGAAGATACTATTACACGCGAAGCTCTAACATTGCTATTGTATGCAGCAGAAATCGATTCATCGGTGTTTCAAATGATTTCTGAAGTCCGCCCGATCAACGATGGTGAGATGGTAATATACACTACCGATTGCGGTATACCGGTTATGATCGGCCGCGGGAGAATAGCAGAAAAAATCGCAATACTCTCATCTTTCTGGAAAGAAGTAATACGTCCTGGAACTAGTCGATCACTAGAATCAATAGACGTCCGGTTTCAGGATCAGGTGGTTGTCCGTTGGGCGGATAACGCCCGGACATCAACACAACCGGGATAAGTGTTTCATGAGGAATGAAGCATGGAAGAAATTATTGTTGGACTTGATATAGGCACAACAAAAGTATGTGCAATTGTGGCATCGACCGAAGCAAGTGATGATAGAGCAGTTGCTCCGGGTGAACCGGCAAAGCACGGGCGGATTAACATTCTCGGTATCGGACGGAGTGTCTCCGACGGTCTCACACGCGGTGTCGTGACCAATATCGACAAAACAGTCCGCTCGATTCAATCTGCAGTCGCCGACGCAGAATCGCAGTCCGGTATAAAAATCAACTCGGTCACGGTGGGCATAGCAGGCGATCATATCCAAAGCTTTCAGAGCCGGGGCGTGATTGCCATCAGCGGTCCGGAAAAAGAAATCACGCAGGCTGATGTCGATCGGTTGATCGAAGATACGAAACGTGTCGCGCTTCCGGCAGACAGGAAAATTATACATGTAATTCCTCAGGAATTTATAATTGACGGTCAGGATGGTGTGTACGATCCGGTCGGTATGTCGGGTGTACGCATGGAAGCCAATGTGCATATTATTACCGGATTGATCACAGCGGCACAGAATATTTATAAATGTGTCCAGCGTGCGAAACTCGAAGTGAGCGACATGGTTCTTGAACCGCTTGCATCAAGTTACGCCGTGCTGGATGAAGAGGAAAAAGAAGTCGGTGTGGCACTGCTCGATATCGGAGGCGGGACGACAGATCTCGCTGTGTTCGAAGAAAAGACAATTCGCCATACTGCGGTGATCGGCATTGCCGGTAAGAAAGTGACAGATGATATCCGAAAAGGACTCGGTATTCTCGGAGAACAGGCCGAAAAATTAAAAATTGACCATGGATTTGCATATCAACCGTCTATTATCGATAACGAAACGATCATCCTGCCCGGTATCAGCGGTCGAGCGCCGATAGAACTCGATAAACAACTACTGTGTCAAATCATCCAACCGCGGATGGAAGAAATTTTGGAAATTTCAGCAATGGAAATTAAGAGATCGGGATATTCAAAGCATCTCTCGGCCGGAGTTGTGCTTACCGGCGGCGGCTCATTGATAAAAGGAACGGCTGAGCTTGCACGTGAAGTGCTGGGGATGACGACCAAAATCGGTATTCCCCAGGGATTCTATGCAGGATTGGTTCGCGAGATCGAAAATCCGATCTATGCGACAGGTGTAGGACTTATTCTTCATACGCTGCGAAATAAAGATCGTTCGACGCTCAATGCCCTGAAAAATGGGAGGAGCGCACGTTCGAGCAGCAATATTTTCAAGAGAATGAAAATGTGGTTTGACGAATTATAAATCATCAATCAATAACAGAAGGAGAGACAACGTGATCGAACTTGCTAGTCCGTATGAGCGCGGCGCGAAAATCCGGGTCGTCGGCGTTGGTGGAGGCGGAGGAAATGCTGTTAATGGGATGATCGACAAAGGTCTCACCGGCGTCGAGTTCATTGCCATTAATTGTGACCTGCAGGCGCTTGATCGCAACAAAGCTCCAAATAAAATTCAGATCGGAAAGAATTTGACCCGTGGTTTGGGAGCCGGATCTGATCCTTCGATCGGTCATCGTGCCGTTGAAGAAGATCGCGAAGAAATTGCCAGATTTCTTAGCGGCAGCGATATGGTTTTCGTAACCGCAGGTATGGGCGGTGGAACGGGGACAGGCGGCGCACCGCTGGTGGCAAATATCGCGAAAAGCGTCGGTGCTCTGGTAGTCAGTATTGTAACGAAACCCTTTAACTGCGAAGGGAAGAAACGCCTTCAGCAATCGGAGGTGGGAATTGAGGAACTGAAGAAGCAGGTCGACACGCTGATCGTTATTCCAAATCAGAAGCTCCTGTCGATTGTTGAGCGCATGACGCCGCTGCTGGAGGCCTTTGCGGTTGCCGATCAGGTGCTATATAATGCTACCCGCGGCATCTCAGAGCTGATAACGGTGCCGGGTTTAATCAACGTTGATTTTGCCGATGTCCGCACCATCATGCGTGAAATGGGTGATGCGATCATGGGTTCGGGTGTTGCAACCGGGGAACACCGTGCGACCGAAGCGGCGAATAATGCTATATCTAGTCCGCTGCTCGACGGTGTATCGATCGCCGGAGCGCAGGGAGTGCTGGTCAATATCACCGGCGGCAGGGATATGTCGCTTGCCGAGCTTGACGAAGCGACGTCGATCATTCACGATGCTGCAGGCGATGATGCTAATGTCATACTCGGGGCAGTGGTTGATGATACATTCACAGACGAGATTATGGTGACGGTGATTGCGACAGGCTTCGGTAAGAAGGCGGCAGCAGTTCGTCCACCAAAAGCCGCGACAAAGATGCTCGACCGTATCCCGACAGGATTGCAGGAATTGCAGAAGCTCGATGAGCCGGCATATATCCGGAAAGGAATTCCACTTTCGATTAATGCATTTCAGGCGAACGAGAATGCGGGTCAGAAAATAGATAAAGCCGATCCGGAAAAGCCGGCGTTCCTGCGAAAAATTATGGATTAGGTCGGAAGTAAAAAGCATCCAATAGTTGGTCAGGTGTCCAGAATTTCAGAAGGCAAGATGTTCCTTGAATAGAGGAGCATGCTTGCCTTTTTATTTGACTTTCTTATACCAATCGTTTAACTTTTTGCGAAGTGCGTTTTGCAAATCACATATTACTCATATTCCGGCTCTATTTTACAATAGCATAAAAAAACTCCAGATTTTAAACAATTGTTTATCCTTCTTAAGGAAAAACCGGTTGTAGGTGATATTGTTCCTGCTGATTGACCTGAGAAAATGTACGTGTATGATATAAAATCTCGTTCGTTATCTCACTTACCATTGAGTGATAATGCGTTTATATGCCAATTAGAAAAATGTTATGGGAAAAATAAAATCTACTTATTTCGTATCTCCATTTTCTGAGTAAATCATTCAGCGGATCCTGATAATATTATGGAGATAATTCAGTTTTCCTGTCCAAGACTTTATATTAGACCTTCCGGAAAAATCTATGATTTATTATGCGGTTTTTTAGATAGATTTTTATACTTGAAATTCTACAATTATTTCTGTAAAGTCTCTCAAGCTTATGGTTTAAGAAAGATGTCAATATTATGATAAATTCCTTAGAGAGGTGTCTTATGAGAAAATATGCATTAACTATTTTCCTGGTTACTCTCTGCATTATCCTTTCGGATAATCTGCTGGCACAGAAAAAACCTAAGACTCCGACGCCACAGGCACCGGTAGCTTCACCGACACTGGAACCGGCACCGGTAATATCGCAGTCGGGTATTCATGATAAGAAAGGAAATGCGATTGAGCCCGATATGATTCTCATCCCGGCCGGCTCATTCATGATGGGAAGCGATAGTAATGAAACTAATGAAAAACCGGTCCACGAAGTAACCCTTAATGCCTTTTATATTGGTAAGTTTGAAATTACAAACAGACAATATAAGGCATTTATCGAATTCACAGGACTCAAACCTCCGTCAACATGGGAAGACGGAAATTTTCCAGAACAACTTGCCGATCATCCTATTACTGGAATTACATGGGAAGACGCATACGCCTACTGCGACTGGCTGAGCGATTTTGCAAAGAAAAAGTATCGACTTCCCACAGAAGCAGAATGGGAGCGTGCTGCACGTGGCGGACTAAAAGGGATGAAATTCCCGTGGGGGAATGATATCAACAAGCTCCGCGCAAATTTCGGAAAGAATTATTCCGAAGGAACGACTCCGGCAGGGAAAATTAAACCGAATGAATTCGGCGTATGCGATATGGCAGGCAATGTCGCTGAATGGACGGCTGATTGGTTTTTGGACGAGTACTACGTGCAAAGTCCGAAAGAAAATCCAAAAGGACCCGACAGCGGCAGCAAAAAAGTAGTGCGCGGCGGTTCGTGGCGTGACGATCCGGAAGATATAAGAGTCTCGGTGAGAAAATATGAAAGTCCTACGTCGGCGAGCGAGTATATCGGGTTCCGTGTGGTAAGAGAGAAATGAGCAAAAGATACTTACAATCAGATCGATGGTTAGATGCCGATATCCATCGATATGAAAATTGCAATTTTTAAATCGGCTGTATCGGGTTTCAAGTCGTAAGGGAGGGATAAAAAAACACCCCGCGAATTTAAAATAATCGCGGGGTGTGTAGTGAAAAGCATATTACATTTACTCGGCAGCTTTCTTCGCTGATTTGCTTTTTTGGATGCGTTCTCCCAGCCATGCTCCTAATAAGGAGAATACAAAAATAATCAGCAGTGTAAGCACTGGTTTGCTACCGGTGCCCAAGGGAACTGCTACAGTGAGCCCAAGCTCGCTCATAATATATAAAAGAGCCGAAACAATAACTGCGGCAATTACAATTTCCCATATGGTTACGCCTTTAGAGAGATACCCTGCAATTGCAGCAATCAGAAAGACGCCGGCTACCGCCCAAATCCTGGCGGTTATTTCTGTGCTCAATACTCCTCCTTGCATGATTAGGAGAACGAGAACATAGAGCACGATGTACATGACAAGCGAAATCACAACCCACTTCCATTGGAACTTCTTTGATGAACCCGCTTGATCTGCCATTGTGGATCCTCCTCTTAGATGTGGCTGTTTGGTTAATTAATATCTAGAGACCCTCCAACTAAATCAATATCTAGAAAAAGTGTGTTTTTCGATGCTATAATATATTCCTAATCCAATAATTTATATAACCCCGCACACCGAATATTACTTAAACTCGCCCGATGTTGGAGTCCGATTTTATATGAAGGTGTCTGAACCTTCAGCCTACAGCGTCGGCGATGGAGCGCTTTAACGTATATGTGTTTCTGGTACAAGTGAAAAGCAAAAATAGTGTGATCGTTCTCGTCGGTTGCATCTCGGTGGTCTATATTCTACGGTACGAAGAGTTTATAAGGATTGGTCGATGTACCATCCCACTGTATTTGATCTTGATTGGAACCGTAGTAGGGTGAGTATATAAAGAGTAGAGGAAAAATGCAAGCAATTAAAAGATGTTTGATATCTTTTTTATTCGATTTTTTGCGAACCATTATCCACAGCCGACGGTCGCCTTAATATTATCTGGTTTCTTTGAATATTTTGAGGAATTATATGCAAAATCGAGCTTTTTTCTCCGCTATTTCTCCAATCTCCTTTTTTCCTCGAGAACAATCAAGGTCGTAAAAGCCCCCCCTTTTCTTCAAAAAAGGTAAAAGTGTCTTGTCGTACTTAGTTACACGGTCATATTTTGCATCATAAAAAATGATTTCCAGAATACCTCCTATTCAGCTGACCGATATTAATTATCCGGCATTCTCACTTCTCTTTTTCGAATATGACGACAATTTCTTCTCTCGCAGCGCCGATGGATGGAATAGTATCGGTGGCAATTGCTATGACCTCCCATCCTTCCGCTGCATATGCATTGAGGGCGGCTTCAAGCTTGTCAGAGTCAAACTTACCGCTGAAAAATTTGTCTTTCTGAGTCATTACTTTGTACTGTTTCATGGTGGCTCCTTATGGAGAATGTTGAATTTATCGCTGACGACATAGTATTGTGCTGTGTAAAGATTGTATCTCTATCCAGAGGGGGAAACTCTATGGTATGTACATAATTCTTTTTTCTCTGAAAGTCAAACTGATATTTAATCGAGCGATGTCAGCTAAAAACGATTTAAAAAACGGATGTATAATGCATTTTTAAAGAAACCTTCACCTTTTAAAAAATCAGGCACTTGACATTTTACCAAGTAGGAAGTAATATTGAGTATAAGAGACTTTATAAGGCAGCAAAACAATGAACTTATTTCGATGGTGTATTGCCATTGCACTGCTTCTACCGTTATCTCTCCTATTGGGGCAACAAACAAACTTCGATATCGACACCTATAAAATATTTCTGACAACACATCAAGATCTGACAGCAGGACAACTCGTTTCCATGCATCCGGCAGGGGTATTCGAAGCGACATCAAATGTAAACCCACTGACAGCTCCTTACTACGATCTCGTCGATGCTCGATATCATTTTACGGAGGGTGAAAAAACGCTCCTTCAAAATCATGGCTTCTTTGTAACCGAGCGTCTGTCGTATCCATCGTTTGGTAATGCCCTCACACAAATCTATAATTATGATTTGCCCGTATTTATTTCGACCGATGCAATTCTCCATCCTCTTCATACGTCATACGATGCGCTGCTACAGGAGGTTGAGTTCAGGGTACTTGTTCCTTCAATAGATACATTGTTAAGCCGGCTTCATAATGCTATTCCTTTCCTTGCAGAGCGTTATGCTTCATCGGATTCAATGAAAACAATGCTGAAAGATCTCGATGTGTATCTTACTGTTCCAAGACTACTTCTTGGTAAAAGTATTTCGCCGGTATATGTAGAGAATACAACAACTGTCAACGAGTTACTGACTCTCATCCGGGGATTGGCTCCGCAAAAATATGCTCTCTTCTCCTCCACTCAACGGACAATTGATTTCAGCCAGTTTCAAGTCCGTGGACATTATAGTCAGGATCCGCTTTTAGGAAAATATTTTCAGGCGATGATCTGGCTGGGGAGAATGGAGATTTATCTTACCGCGCCGGAATCGGATGACCCTGAGAAACAGACGCAAGCCGACATCCAACGTCAGGTAATACTTGCATTGCTTGTAGCGGAAGCGGCAGAATCCGCCAATACTGTTGCGCTGGTCGACAGCATCGATTCCGTGCTTCGTCTTTTTGTGGGAGACCAGGATAATGTGACGCTTTCCAATTTATTTTCACTTCGCACGCAACTCGGCATCCAATCTGCAAGCGAGTTGTTGGATACACTCCGGTTTCAATCGTTCCAGGCACTGCTTTTGGAGCAATCGTATGCATTTCAACGTATTAATTCACAAATCCTGATGTCCGATCCGATGGATCCGGACCAGATTCAATTGGCATCTGCATTTCTCCTTTTCGGCCAGCGATTTATTGTCGATTCGTATGTAACCGGAAATATAGTATTTGATCGCATCATATTTAATGGGCAAAAAGTGAGACGAATGCTCCCCGATCCACTCGATATTATGTTCGCGATTGGTAATAATGCTGCAGGACAATTAATGCAGACTGAAATCGATAATTATCATTATGCACCGAACCTTGCAGCATTAAGATACCTGATCGATTCCTATGATTCTCTGTTCTGGTACAGTTCTTTCTATAATGGATGGTTGAATTCAATTCGGACGCTTAATCCACCTGAGTACCGGACAATGCTTCCGGCTTTTATGCAGACTGCCGCATGGTGGCAGGAGAAATTAAATACGCAGCTTTCTTCCTGGGCACAGCTGCGTCACGATAATTTACTCTATGCAAAACAATCATATTCGGGCGGTGTCATCTGTTCTTTTCCCGAAAGTTATGTCGAACCGATTCCGGAATTTTATCATGCAATTTCACAGTTCTCATCAATGGCAGAAGAGAAGCTTGCGGGCTTCAACATTCCAACAGTTACATCCTTCTTCAATAACTTTTCCCTCGTAGCAGACACACTTTCATGTGTTGCAGTGAAAGAATTGGCTCACACGCCGTTGAGCGAGGCGGAAAAGCTATTTCTCAAATCAATGCTTCGCCCACCGGATCCCATGTGTGGTTCACCCTATACCGGTTGGTATACAAAACTATATTTTCAATTAAGTGCTGGTGCAAAAGATATGTTCGATCAGGATTATGTTGTGGCAGATGTCCATACAGCACCAACGGATGAGTATGGTAATCCTGTCGGATGGGTGTTACATGGCGGAACAGGCCCGATTAATCTGGCAATTGTTTCGGCGGAGCTTGCCGATGGGACGCCCTGTACATTTGCCGGACCAGTGATGAGCTACTATGAACATATATCGACAAATTTTAAACGCCTGACGGATGAAGAATGGAAAACGATGTACGCCCTCTCACCATCGCTGCGACCACCGTTTGCTTATTTATATTTAGCTGATGATTCGGGCTCTTTTACTCCGAATGCTCCCTCATTGGTAACGACAGATGTGAAAGACCGACCGACACAAAATCTCCCGAGTACTCTTGTATTAAGGCAAAACTATCCGAATCCTTTTAATTCCTCGACGCTGATTTCATTCGTTGTGCCTCTTTCTCTAGCTCATTCAACTGTTACTTTGAGAATATTCAATGTACAGGGTGAGTTGGTCAGCGAGTTAATCCAGAAAGAACTACCTGCAGGTAATTATATAACGCGATGGGAAGGCACAACGCAAACCGGGAAAACCGTCGCAAGTGGAATATATTTCTATCACCTGATTGTAGGTAACCAAAGATTAAGCGGGAGAATGATGCTGCTTAAGTAGCCTGGTATAAATGACAAAGATTTCCGTCGCTCCGAAATAGTTCGAGACGACGGAAACCTTTTGCTGTTTATTTCTTACTTCAGTAAAACAAGTCGTCTTGTTTCGGTAAATGAGCCAGCTTGCATTTGGTAGAAGTAGACACCGCTTGGAACATTCCCCGCATTCCACGTTGTACTGTAGTAGCCAGTGTTCAATTCCCCATTCACAAGAGTTGCGATTTCCTGACCGAGCGCATTGTAGATCTTGAGAGTAACGAATTCACGTTTCGGAATCGCAAACTCAATTGTGGTTTGCGGATTGAATGGATTCGGATAATTTTGTCCGAGAGAAAAAGTTACCGGCATGTTGATTGATGCATTTTTGATTCCGGTGGGGGGATAATCAGATCCATCGTACGGAATCGGATTGGTTGCACCGGTCATGTTGTTGGTCGGATTGAATTGCAGTTTATTATCTGCCAGGAATTTCACAGTCCCGTGGTATTTTGGTGTATTGTACACCGCGTTCGATAATACTGCAGCCCATTGTATTGCCGCCTCTATACGGGCATAGCCGTCGTTATCGTGCTGGTTGATAGCCATACCGAAAACATTATCGACTGCAGGTGTTATGGTTTCACCATTACTAATAATAGCGGACCATTTAATAGCAAGTTCCAGTACATATCCGTCTAAGATACTACCGCGTATCCACTTCTTCGAGTCATCGGTAACGTTATTCAGACTATCGGCATTGACAACACCTGCGGATGCCATACCCAGAGCCGTCAAACGTGTTTCCCAGACGGAATTTGTCACGCTGTCGGTCGGCTGTGGATCGATTTTGAGTTCGAGGCAATCCTCATCCCATACATTCACGGCATTTCCGGATAGTATATCATCCTTGACTTCTTCGTACAGGTAGAACCACTCGCTGTCCCACGCCGTCCAGACTTTGGCCGAAAGATCGGCATCATTGACAGGAGCGTAAGGGTCGAAATACGCGTACGATCGGATCTGGAGATAACCGTCGTTGGGTCCGGTTAATGTGCTGTAAAAGGAATCCTTCAGTCCATCGACCACAATGGGGGCTGGTTCTGACGGAACCATTTCTGAAAGTGGTCGTCTCCAGATGCCGCCGCCATCAATCCCGGCAAAGAGATTCGTGCCGGAGACGGCAAGAGCCCAGACATTAATGTTCACGGGCAAGTCGGTACTCGTCGCAGTCCAGCTTGCGCCGTTGTTGGTGGAAAGAAAGACGCCGCCAGAAGTCCCGGCAAAGAGATTTCCCGACAAGTCGGGAGTAAGAGCATAGATATCAGTGTTCGTCAAGCCGGTATCGACCGCAATCCAGCTTGTGCCGTTGTTGGTGGAAAGAAAGACGCCGCCAGAAGTCCCGGCAAAGAGATTCGTGCCGGAGATGGCAAGAGTCCGGACATTAGTGTTTGTCAATCCTGAATTGACCTCAGTCCAGCTTGTGCCGTTGTTGGTGGAAAGAAAGACGCCGCCAGAAGTCCCGGCAAAGAGATTTCCCGACAAGTCGGTAGCAAGAGCATAGATATCAGTGATCGTCAAGCCAGTATTGACCTCAGTCCAGCTTGTGCCGTTGTTGGTGGAAAGAAAGCCGCCGCCGCCAATAGTCCCGGCAAAGAGATTGGTGCCGGAAACGGCAAGAGACCAGACATTAGTGTTTGTCAATCCTGAATTGACTTGAATCCAGCTTGTGCCATTGTTACTGGAAAGAAAGACGCCGCCAGAAGTCCCGGCAAAGAGATTTCCCGACAAGTCGGTAGCAAGAGCATAGATATCCGTGCTCGTCAAGCCGGTATTGACCTCAGTCCAGCTTGTGCCGTTGTTAGCGGAAAGAAAGACGCCACTACCATCAGTCCCTGCAAAGAGATTCGTGCCGAAAACGGCAAAAGACATAACATAAGTATTTGTCAAGCCGGTGTTGACTTGAGTCCAGCTTGTACCGTTGTTGGTGGAAAGATAGACGCCACCACCATTAGTCCCGGCAAAGAGATTCGTGCCAGAGAGGGCAAGGGACCGGACTTTAGTGTTTGTCAATCCTGAATTGACTTGAATCCAGCTTGTGCCGTTGTTGGTGGAAAGAAAGACACCGCCATTAGTACCGGCAAAGAGATTAGTGCCGGAAACGGCAAGAGACAAGACATTAGTGTTTGTCAATCCTGAATTGACTTGAATCCAGCTTGTGCCGTTGTTGGTGGAAAGAAAGACGCCGTCAGAAGTCCCGGCAAAGAGATTCGTGCCGGAGATGGCAAGAGACATAATATAAGGGTTCGAAAAACCGGAATTGACTGCTGTCCAGCTTGTGCCGTTGTTGGTGGAAAGAAAGACACCGCCATTAGTACCGGCAAAGAGATTTCCTGACAAGTCGGGAGCGAGAGCATAGACATAAATGCTCGTCAGGCCGGTATTGACAGCAGTCCAGCTTGTACCGTTGTTGGTAGAAACAAAGACGCCACCGCCCCAAGTACCGGCAAAGAGATTTGTGTCGGAGACGGCAAGAGCCCGGACATTAATGTTTGTCAATCCTGAATTGACTTGAGTCCAGCTTGTGCCGTTGTTGGTGGAAAAAAAGACACCGCCGCCCATAGTCCCGGCAAAGAGATTGGTGCCGGAAACGGCAAGAGCCTGGATATAAGTGTTCGTCAAGCCGGTATTGACTGCAGTCCAGCTTGTGCCGTTGTTGGTGGAAAGAAAGACGCCGCTGCCTATAGTCCCGGCAAAGAGATTCATACCCGAGACGGCAAAACAATAAATGCCACCGCCATAGGGGCCATTGGTTTGGATCCATTGGGCATGAGATGGAAGTGAACATACAAGAATTATGGCAATACTTAAAACGCAGCGAAGAAATGAGATCTTCATAATAGTTACCTCCTTGTATTAAAGGGGATACGCGACACGTGAAGTTATTTTTAAGAAAAGCGATGAAAAAATCAGTATATGTAAAATTTACTAATAGACTGAAGGATGTTGTAGAAAAGATGAAATTGAGCCGAATAAAAATAGATTTATACAGCAGTAGGACATTGCCGCATCTCGGGTGGTCAACAATATACTGAATAGCAATATCGAAGCAAAGTATAGTAAGAGTGCCGGTAAAGAGCAAGTATTATGGAGATCAGTACAGATTGTCGGCCAGAGGCCGTTTTGTTCATATTTCCTTGAAAGATAAAAACTTTTATCACATGAAAAATCATTATCGTTCGCTTACGACCGGGGCCAGCAGGTTATCGACGGGAGCATAATCATCGGTAAGAATCCGGTTGCCGGATTTTTCCAGTAATTGATCTAAGTCTGCGCCACTCAGCACCGATCCGCATAAACCATATTTCGGGTTCCAATCATTGAGATCAAGAGGTGCATCGGATCCAACGATGACAAAAGTTTCGCGTTGATAAGGTATCCCATTCTGATTGGGGTAAAAAAGATAAATATGTTTGAACAATTTCTGGATAGTCAGGTAGGAAGAACTCAGAAATAAACCGCTCTCTAATTTATCTATAACATTAAAAAGATAGGCACCATCCGGTTTGAGATGTTTTTTAATTTTTTGTACAAATTCCAGCGTTGTTAAATGCCAGGGCACGGTGAGATCATCGAACGCATCGCCGTAAAAGAAATCATATTTTGCCGTATCAGGTAGATTGTCGATGATATTTCTGGCGTCTCCGGTATAAGTGTGGATTGAAGTATTACGCGGTAGCCCGATGGCGATATAGTTTGCTTCCACCACGAAAGGATCGATCTCGGCAACATCAACCCTGGCATCGGGCCATTCATACTGCAGCCAACGCGGAAAAGTATAGCTGCCAGCGCCAACTATGAAAGCTGAGATACTATCCTTGCCGGCAGAGTAGCGCCAGGTTATCTCCCGGTATATCCGCTCGTATTCGTATCCCAGCTCTCCGGGATTGGCAAGATTGAAAAACCCATGGACCAGATGATCCAAACAGAGTACGCGGACGCTGCTCTGGCTCACCCGTGATTGTTCATCATACACTAAAATTGTGTGGTACTGACTTTCGGCTGTATAAATATAGCTGGATTTTTTATATCGAAAACCGAGGGTCTCAATTCCACTCTCCAATTGATAATGACCGATAGTCACAGAAGGATCGATAACCGAAACATAGAAAAGAACGGCGACCAGAAAAAGCCAACAGCAGAATATGAATCGCTTTGGTTTTTGGCTCCATCCGATACAGGCCATGACAAGGGCGGCAGCGAGAACGATGCCTTCCGGTCCCAACGAAGTCATAAACCAGAACCCGGCGCCGATTGTTCCGCAAATTCCACCGACAGTACTTAGAGCGCTCATCACACCGATTGTTTTTCCCGTAGCGGAAATTTTTAAGACTCTTTTTACCATGACAGGTGAGATCGAGCCAAGGAAGGCTGAAGGCAGGAAAAAAGCAAGCAATACAGAAACTAAAACACGTATGGGGTAAGAATAGTTTTGAAACGGTGAAAGGATGCTGCAGTAATAAATAATGACCAGCGTCAATAATGTGCTTAATGATGAACCGAGGCAAAGCCAGGCGGTGATTCTTTTCGTCTCAAATTTGTCTGCTAAACGCCCTCCCAGATAGTAACCGATGGTAACACCGGCGAGAATCACTGCAATAATTGAAGTCCATGTATAGAGTGAATTACCGAACTGGCGTGCGATTAAACGGCCGGCGGCGATTTCAACGGCCATGAGACAGGCGGCGGTACAAAATGCGATAACATACGCCGCCGTATGTAAGGATTTCAATGGTTCCGGTTGAAATGATTCGTTCTTTACAGTGAGAGACGGTTCAGCTATGCCGCGCCAACTTTTTTTATTAATGAGTAAAAGTACACCGGGGAGAAAAAAAAAGTGATGAGCAAAAGAGATTGACTAACCTTTAATGATGGAATGAGGAAAAAACCGGTAGCAAGTGTTCCCAGTATGCTGCCGATAGCACCCCAGGCATAGATTGAGCCGATCGCTAAACCTATTCTTGAGATGCTTTCGACATGCATCTTTGCCGCAAACGGCATAAACATCCCGATGAATACGGCAGGAAGTGTGAATACCGCTGCAACGGTCAATAAAATCCGCAGCGGCCATTCCAGATTTTTAAGCAATGCCGCATCACCGAAAAAATTACAAAGGCCTAATGTTAAACAACATGCAACCACCGTCAGGAGTGAAAGCCACGGTAAAAATGAAGTTGCGGTAAAACGATCGGCTGCTTTCCCTCCAAGAAAATTTCCGATGCTCATCCCGAATAAAATAACCGCGATAACTGATGACCAGGTATAAATCGAACTGCCCAGATAGCGGCCGACAAGACGGCTGGCAATCAATTCCAACGCCATGGCTCCTGCTGAACTAAAAAAAACCAGCAGAAAAGGGAATAGGGATTTTATTGACAGCCGCCTTTGATTAAAGTACATTCAAGTCTCGTATCCACTCTTTATTTTGGGGTGACGTTCTTATTAAAATCCCCTTTTAATTCACTCTTGTGTTCGATTTTTATTTCACCCTTGTGTTCGTATTTCAATTCATTGCCAACCTTGTGTTCCCCTTCTAATTTTAATTCTTTGTACTCAGGAGAACCAGGACTTGCGAGCCCAGGGGTTGACTTATCGATGATTTTGAGAATATGTCGATCACCAATTTTTGGATCACTGAGACTTACTATACGAAGTTCGTATTCTCCAGGTTTAAGATTAGCCGGAACCAGGAGGCGGGTAGAGCCTTTTCCATCCAGACCGACCGGGCATGAGGGTGACAATGTTGCAATGAGTTGATTTCCTTTCCAGAGTGTCAGTTTTACATTGCCCTTCACATTGCCCCAATCCCAGCTGCACAACTGATTACTACCGATCGTCCAATCATTGAGTTTTAGAATATGGAGACTGCCTTTTATACCCTTCAATTCCGCTGGTGGTTTTTCCCCCTGGGCATTTAGATTGAGGGGAAAAAAGAATAGAGTTAGCATTAGTAAAACAGATACCTTTTTGAGAAGATTCATGACATGCTCCTTTCTCAGTAATATGGTATTGAATAATTCACATCTAATTTTTATAGATGCGTTTGTAGATTCAAAAGATAAGAAACATCATACGACCGCATGGTTTTGCCACATCTCCAGAGGTAGATGTCTCATAAAAATAATATATTGTTGCAGAGTATAACAAGAGTGCGGATAAAAAGCAAGTATCGAGTACTGTTAAACGGTTCTCAACACCCGGGGCGGGTTTTAGGGTAAATAACAAAGGTTTCCGTCACCCGGAAATTTTTTGGATGACGGAAACCTTTTGCTGTTCTCTTCTACTTGAGTAAAACCAGTCGTTTGGTTTCAGTAAATGACCCTCCTTGTAAACGATAGAAGTAGACACCGCTTGGTTCACTGCCTACATTCCACGTCGTTTTATAGTAACCAGCGTTCAATTCCCTATTCACAAGTGTCACGATATCCTGACCAAGTGAATTGTAGATTTTGAGAGTAACAAACTCCTGTTTCGGAATCGCAAACTCAATCGTGGTTTGCGGATTAAACGGATTCGGGTAGTTCTGCCCGAGAGAAAACTTCTCCGGTATCATGGTTGATGCGTTTTCAATTCCGGTCGGTGTGTAATTGGACCCATCGTATGGAATCGGATTGGTTCTACCAGTCATGTTGTTCGTCGGAATGAATTGCAGTTTATTGTCTGCCAGAAATTTCACCGTTCCATGGTATTTTGGTGTATTGTACACCGCGTCCGATAATACCGCGGCCCATTGAATCGTCGCCTGCCGCCGGGCATGGCCGTCGTTGTCGTGCTGGCTGATCGCCATACCGAAAATATTATTGACTGCCGGCGTGATCGTTTCGCTCCCGCTATATATGGCCGACCATTTGATGGCCAGTTCGAGTGCATAACCTGAAGGGATGATTTTTCGCGCCCACTGCTTCTCGGAAGCGGACACCCCATTGAGACTGTCACCGGCTAGAACACCGGCTGCAGTGCCGAGCGCTGTCAGACGTGTTTGCCACACCGAATTTGTCACACTGTCGGTCGGCTGGGGATCAAAATTTACTTCGATTTCATCTTCCTCCCACACATTTGCGGCGTTTCCGGAGATCGTGTCGTCCATGACTTCTTCGTAGAGGTAGAACCACTGATTGTCCCAGGCCGTCCAGACCTTCGCCGATAGATCGGCGTCATTAACAGGAGGACCATTGCCGTTGTACGAGTACGAACGGATCTGGAGATAACCGCTGTTGGGTCCTGTTAGCGAGTAATAGAATGGATCTTTCAAGGCGTCGATTCTCATATAAAACGGGGTTCCATCATATGGTACCGGATTGGTTCTGCCTGTCATATTGTTCGTCGGAATGAACTGTAGTTTGTGATCTGCCAGGAATTTGACTGTGCCGAGATATTTTGGTGTTTCCCAGGCTTCATTTAGCAGAACTGCAGCCCATTGAATCGTTGCCTGCCGGCCATGGCCGTCATTTTCTTCCTGGTGGATCGACATGCCGAAAATATTATCGACAGCCGGTGTGATCGTTTCACTCCCATTCTGTATTGCTGACCATTTGACGGCCAATTCCAACGCATATCCCCCCGGGATCGTTCTCCGAGACCATTGCTTTTGAGAATCAGAAACGCCGTCCATATTATCCCATGCAACAACTCCTCCTCCGGCCCCTAATGCTGTGAGGCGTGTATCCCAGATTGAATTAGTTACGCTGTCTGTCGGCTGGGGATCGATTTTGAGTTCAATGCAATCATTGTTCCATACCTCCGGGGCACTTCCCGAAACCGTGTCATCCATGACTTCTTCGTAGAGATAGAACCACTCGTTGTCCCAGGCTGCCCAGACCTTTGCCGATAGATCGGCGTCACTGGTGGGGATGCCGTTATCGTTAAAGGCATATGATTTCAACTGGAGGTATCCATCATTAGGACCGGTTAATGAAGTATAGAATTCATCCTTCAGTCCATCGACAACAATAATAACTGGTGTTTCTCCGGTTGCAAGTGTCAATAAAGAGAAAGCATTGATGCCGGTTACCGTTACCGTATTGTTTACTATGTCGACAGTTCCGCCGACCTGACTCCAGCTTGTTCCGCTGTTTGTGGAAGCCCACGCTGTGAGTTGTGATTTTGTCAAACCATTCAATTCGCTGTCATCGAAGTGAAATACTACCGTTGCATTCAGCGACGAATTTGCTGCCGGGGCAACATTATAGGAGCGCCCGATACTGCTAAAACTACCATTGGTGTAAACGGCGTGTCCGCGCGCGATTGTGGTGCTGCCTAATGCCGGCGATGATGATATATTCAGGCCGAGACCGGCCACATTTCCCGGATTTGCTCCGAGCGTTCGCGTTGTGGAAATCGTTCCGCTTGTTCCTTTCACCGTATTGCCCGGAGTTTCCAAGAGCAGTGCGGTTGTACCGAGCATAATATTATGTCCATTGAGGTCGACATCTCCATCGGTTATTATCAGTGTTCCGTTGACGGTAATATTATTGAGAAGCTGGACATTTCCGGCTGCCTTGTTGACTCTAATATTATTAAATGTCTCTCCAGCCCCATTCGCAATGGTTTGATTTCCAGTTGCTCCATTAAAGATAACCGTATCGTTGCCAGCGATGAACGTTCCGGAATTGCTCCAATTGTTCGGCACCGATAATGTTGCGCCTCCCAGCGAGAATGTCGTACCGCTGCCGATAATAATTCCCTGCGCTTGAAGGTGGAACGAAATCAATGCTGTAATAAGAGCGCTGAAAAGCGTTCTCTGTATAGTTTTCATGGTCTGTGTCCTCTTCTTCACTTGTTCGGTGTCATGCTTGCGATCGATACATCCGACGATGATTTTTTAAGTTCCATTACTGCAGCGATTTGTTTCTTCAGTTGAACGAATTCATCTTTCAATTCATCGACTGTTTTTTTACAGGAGGCGAGTTCAGTTTGTTGTTTGGAAATAATTTTCTCCAATTCTGCAATCTCAGCTGTTGCTTTTTGCAGTTCGCTTGTTCTCTTTTCCAACGCTTGAATAGCAGCCATATTAACCCCATCGATGCAAATGGTGTTGATGCCAAGGCTGTCTGTGCCGCCCAGATGAAATGCAGCGTAAAAATCTTGCGCAACCGGTCCTATATATCTGATTGTAGGATCTGTTCCTTTATAGCTCCATTCTGTGATTGGTATTTCCCTGATTTTCTTCAATAGCGCCTCACCGTTGACGGGGCTGAAATTCTCTTTTTTATTTCTATCGCAGTAGTTCGTCCACCCGCTGACACCGCCATCCATATAGACTCCAGTTTTCTCGCTAGAGTTAGTAAAAAGTCTGTATCCGCCTGCAAAGCGCATGGTCATTTGATTATCTGCAGATGAGTTTGTCTGTCCCTCATTCGTGGCGTCCCCAATAATACATGCACCCAGTTTTCCATAAGTTGAAACATAAGAGCCCACTGCTGTTGAATAATTTCCGCTTGCAGTTGTTGAATAGCCCATCGCTATAGCAGAATTTCCGCTGGCTGCTGTATGGTCTCCCATTGATGTTGTGAAAAAACCGGTCGATTGTGTATAATGACCCATTGCTGTTGATGCTTCATAACTTGCTATTGTACTCTGCCCCATAGCTGTTGAATAGCGTCCACTTGCTGTTGTATTCAATCCCATCGCTGTTGAAGCGTCGGCTGTTGAATTTGTAATGTAACCCATTGCTATTGACCATCTTCCGCGTGCTGTTGTCGTAAAGCCCATTGCTGTTGAATAATCTCCGATTGCCCGGGAATTCCAACCGGATGCAAATGAATATGCACCAATACTATCATTATCCCAATAATTTCCATAATCTCCACCCACAGCTCCGACTCTAAATGCCGCTTTTGCAGGGTACCACATTAGGCGTGAACCTGCGCCTGTCAGAGGTATTGCTCCTGTACCAAAAATCCCGCCTACATAAAATCCTCCGTCGCCGAATATTCTGAGCATGTTCGTGTTATCGCTTTTCGTGACATTAAAGCTGCTTGTATTGTCTTGTGTCGGCAATTTGATTATTGTGGATTGCGTGTACGTTGCCTGTGTCAGTAGAGACAGGGCGAAAATTGTCATGCCGAGAAATCCTGGTAATGCTTTCATGGTGGTTTCCTTTCCTATTGGTTTGTTGTGTATGGGATTATATCACTATTCGGAGATGTCGTTGTGATCTCTACAACGAATTTCATAGTGGGAAAAGAGAAGGCAAGAGTTTCCTCCTTTAAGTTTATAGCTATTCGATGTAAGTATAGCGGTCCCTACCGGGATGGTAGAGAAAAGAGAATCAGGATATTATTGATCTATCTGTAAATCAAAGAATGCCGTGTAAAGATGAAATCGAGCTGTAAGACAGATTTATGCGACCGCAGAACATTATCGTATCACGGGATGTTCTAACAGAGTATAATAAGAATGGGGTGAAAAAGCAAGTGCGAGCAGAAGTATGTCTAATAACAAAGGTGTCTGTCACAATGGCAAATTACAAAGGTTTCCGTCACTCAAAAAATCCTAAGACGACGGTAACCTTTTGCTATTTCTACATCGCACCCATTAAAGCGTTGATTGCTGCGACATTCACGATATCATCGACGCTGCAACCGCGCGAGAGATCGAACGCCGGTTTCTTCAATCCCTGAATTATCGGTCCGACTGCCTCGGCACCGGCAAGACGCTGTGTCAGTTTATAACCGATGTTCCCCGAATTCAATTCAGGAAAGATAAGCACGTTTGCGTTGCCCTGGATCGGACTCCCCGGCGCTTTGGATTGGCCAACCTTCGGGACGATAGCCGCATCAAGCTGAAACTCGCCGTCGAGTATCAGATTAGGTCGTTTCTTCTTTGCAAGCTCGGTTGCCTTCTGCACTTTTTCAACGAGTGGATGGCTTGCGCTTCCCTTAGTCGAGAATGAAAGCATTGCGACACGGGGTTCTTCGCCGGTAAGCTTTTTGTGATTTGCCGCAGTCGTCAGAGCAATGTCGGCAAGCTGTTCGGCTGTCGGATCGGGCACAACGGCGCAATCGGCGAAAGAGAAAATACGGTCAGGAAATATCATCAGGAAAAAGCTCGAGACTATGTTGATCCCTTCGGCGAGTCCGATCACCTGAAGTCCGGCGCGAAGAACGTCACCGGTAGTCGATATGGAACCGGCCACGCTGCCATCTGCCAGACCCTGCCGCACCATCATTGCACCAAAAAAAAGAGGGTGCTGCATTGTTTTCTGTGCATCCTCGATTGTAATTCCTTTTGCTTTACGGATTTCAGCGAAGAGCTTTGCAAACTTTTCTTTCTTCTCCGATTTTGCCGGTTCGATGACCGGTATTCCATTCAGCGATACGTTCAGTTTCCCGGCCTTTGTCCGGATCTCCTGTTCATTCCCGATCAATGATGCACGGACAATCTCCTGGTCTACCAGTTTTCGCGCAGCTTGAATCGCCCTCTCGTCGATCCCATCGGGAAGGACGATATGTTTTTTGAGGGTTCGGGCTTTCGATTTAATTTCTGTAATAAGAGGTAATTCAGCCATGACTCTTTCAGGTTCTGGAATTAATAATCAGTGGACTATAATTTCAGGTTCAAATATATCCCTGAATTGCAACAATAGCAAGGAGATAGCTCCAAAAAATCTGCCGATTTGTCAACCCCTATTTTGAAAAAACCGCATAAATACTTAAAATCTAATTAAAAGAATTTAATGATGCCCTTTCACCTTGACCATATGTCATACTTTGACTATATTTTTTCTTGTTCTTAAATGGGGATTGTGTGCTGAATGCTTGGTAGAAAGCGGGTGTACATTGAGACGTATGGCTGCCAGATGAATGTGGCGGACTCGGAAGTAGTTTCGAGTATTCTCCACAGCAATGGCTTTGCACTTACCCTCGATATCGCAGAGGCCGATATTGTATTCTTAAACACCTGCAGTGTCCGCGATAACGCCGAGACAAAGGTATACAACCGTTTAAAGCACCTTCGACATCACAAGAAAAAAAGACCTGAGGTTCTCATCGGTCTTCTCGGCTGTATGGCCGAGCGGCTTCGTGCGGCACTCTTCGATTCAAATAGTCTTCTTGATCTGGTTGTCGGTCCTGACGAATACCGGAAGTTACCGTCGCTCATTGACGGGGCCTATCGGGGAGAAAAGGGGCTAGCAGTCAGGCTTTCACGGGTTGAGAACTACGACGATATTACCCCACTCCGCACCGACGGCGTCAGTGCCTGGCTATCTGTCATGCGCGGCTGCGACAAGTTTTGCAGCTTCTGTGTGGTACCATTCACACGGGGCCGGGAGCGAAGCCGCACTCTCGATTCCATTATCTGTGAGGTAAGAGGCTTGAGTGCGCGGGGTTTTAGAGAAGTTACCCTGTTGGGACAAAACGTCAACTCATACCGGGACGGCGAGACTGATTTTGCAGACCTTCTGGCGCGGGTTGCCGAAGTAGATCGATCGATGCGGGTGCGGTTCTTGACTTCTCATCCGCAGGATATGTCGGACCGCTTAATCGAAACAATTGCACGTCATACAAATATCTGTAATTACATTCATCTGCCGCTGCAGTCGGGTTCGGACCGTATTCTGGGATTGATGAATCGGGATTATACCGCCGATCACTATTTCCGGCTGGTGAAGAGAATTCGCGAAGCGATCCCGGGGGTAGGTCTTTCTACAGATATTATCGCCGGATTTCCATCGGAGACCGATGAAGATCATCAGAAGACGTTGGCTGTAATGGAGCAGGTCCGGTTTGACGGTGCATATATGTTCCGGTATTCGCCGCGGGAGGGTACAAGAGCATGGACGTTAAAAGATGATGTTCCGGAAGAAATAAAAATTGATCGTCTGAATGCTATTATTACACGGCAACAGAAGACTTCATACGAGAGTAACCAACGATTCATAGGAACGATAGAAGAGGTTCTTGTTGAAGGGGAGAGCAAGAAGTCCCCGGATAAATTACAGGGGCGAACCGACACGAATAGAGTAGTGATTTTTCCCCGTGGTGATGCACAGATTGGTGAAATGATTCGCATAGAAATTCGTAGAGCAAATTCAGCGACTCTGTTCGGAGATCAAATCATAGCAGAACCGGTAATTGATACAGCCGATCAAACAATAAGTGATTGTGTACGATGAAGACATGGATAGTCGTCATTCTTTTTATTATTTCCGGTTTTTTCACAGTCCGGGCGCAGGAAACGGCTGAGCCTGTTATTCAGAAGCGGCTCGATCTTATTAAGCTTGGGAAAATTGAGCAGGTGCGTTCCGAGCTTCCGTCGCTTCTAGAGCATTATCCGAATAATCCCGGGATATTATATCTCCAGGGAGTATTGATAAGTGATGGCGGTGAAGCAGTCCGGACATTTCAAAATTTAATTGATAATTTTCCGAAGAGCGAATGGGCTGACGATGCCCTTTATAGAATTTATCAGTACTATTACGCTCTCGGGTTATACAAAACCGCAGATCAAAAGCTTGAAAAGCTGCGGCAGGATTATCCGCAGTCTCCGTATCTACGAAGTTTTCAGCAGCAAGCCCGTCTGAATCTTGATATTAATCAAGACGCCGGCATACCAGAGGCACGCAAGCAAACTGGGGGACAAGTACAAACGAAGCCCGGATTAACCGATGAGACAACCCAGCAAAAAGCTCAGGTTCAATCGCCCGCGAAACAACCTGAAGTCAAGCAGCAACCGGTCGTAACTGAACGCGTACCGGCAGTGATTAAAGAAGAGCCGGCGCCTGCAATAACCGAGAAGAAAGAAACGGTTAGAAAGATTTCCCCAAGCAGTTCTGGTGGATATACAGTTCAAACGGGTGTTTTTTCGAGTCGTCAAAATGCCGAGCGATACCAATCCGATCTTGGGAGAGCCAACATTACTGCCGAGGTCCGGTTGAGACAGGTCGGGGGGAAAGAAATGTATGCAGTGTGTGTTGGCACTTATACAACATATGAAGAAGCACAGCGGTACGTTGAAGCATTAAGAGAGAAAAATATTACAGGAATTGTTATAGGTCGGTGACGATGGAGGATCTGAAACATATAGATCATATGAAATTCCAGATGGAACATGGGATAATCGGAACGTCGATAGAAATGCAGGAGATCATTAATACAATCCTGCAGGTTGCTCCGACCGATATCACCGTTTTGATCACCGGTGAAAGTGGTGTCGGGAAAGAGATCATTGCAAAAGCAATTCATGCGGCAAGCAAACGGGCCAATAAAGCTCTGGTAACCGTCAATTGCGGTGCTATACCGGAAGGGATCATCGAAAGCGAATTATTCGGCCATGAGAAAGGCGCATTTACCGGAGCAACCGATCAACGCAAAGGTTATTTTGAACTGGCAGATGGCGGAACAATTTTTCTTGATGAGATTGGCGAACTCCCCCCCGCCACGCAGGTGAAATTTCTCCGTGTTCTTGAAAACGGCGAGTTCATGCGGGTCGGCTCATCGCAGACACGTGAGGTTGATGTCCGCATCATCGCAGCAACGAACCGAAATTTGGAGCAGAGCGTTCATGCAAAATCTTTTCGGGCTGATTTATTTTTCAGACTCCGGACCGTCAACATTCAGATTCCGCCGCTGAGGAACCATCGTAATGATATTCCGATTCTTGCTGCAGCATTTGTAAGGGATTTTTGTGAACGAAATAATATGCCGGTCCCCGAATTGAATGAAGAAATACTATCGGTTCTTATGAATTACAACTGGCCGGGGAATATCAGAGAATTGCGGAATGTTATCGAAAGCTTGCTCGTCATGCACGCGGGGGGAACGATCACAGTGGATGATGTGCGAAAACTTTTACGGGGATATTCAATGAACCAGCATGAAGATAGGAATCTTCCGGTAGTGTTGAACAAGACTGCGGAACAGGCCGAACGGGAGCTGATATACCGGGCATTGGTCGATATGAAATCGGATATTGTCGAGATCAAGACTCTTTTAAGCCGTTCGATGCCTGCCGGGAGTGTCACACTTCCTGCCGGGTATGAAGGATCGTTCGTAGAAACCAATGCGCATAATGACGACGGTGAAACACTGACGCTTGACGAGATGGAACGGAAGATGATTGCTAATGCACTCGATAAATACCTCGGAAATCGGCGTCGGGCTGCACGTGCATTGAAGATTAGCGAACGCACACTCTATCGGAAAATTAAAGAATATGGGCTTCAGGGGTAGAGCAACGCTCAATCGTCCGTTCTTGTTGATACGGGTTGTTCCCTGCATAACAGTTCTGTGCCTTGCGGGGTGTTTTTATTCATTTCGTGGTACATCAGTGCCGTCTCACATGAAGACCATTGCCATTCCGGTCTTTGATGATCAGAGCGGTCTTGGCCAGGCGGGACTCAGGGACAAATTCACAAGGGATCTTACTGATCTCTTTGTCAGCGATAACACACTTCAGGTGACGGATCGCAAATCAGCCGATGCGTTACTGGAAGGAAGTATTTCAACGATTCAGGATCAGGCAGCGGTTGTTGGTTCCGGTGAAGAGGTGAAGAAACGTAGAATTACGATAACCGTTCATGTCTCTTTTCATGATCTCAAACTCCGGAAGAAAGTCTGGGAAAAAGATTTTTCGAACTGGGGTGATTATGAATCCGGTGGGGGATTATCGCAACGGGATATTGGTATTGATGATGCACTGCAAAAAATTTCCGAAGATATTCTGATCGCCACAGTTTCCGGATGGTAATAATGGCGATTGACATTTTTGACTAAATGTAATAACATTAGAGGTCGCGTATTTCCTATGGATGCCTTTATTTTAATTTCGTATCTGATTTCGCTCATTATTCTTTTCAGCTTCGGTCTTCATGGCTTTGTGATGGTGTACTATTATATCAAGACTCGGAATATTAAACGTATGCCGACACCACCACTCACCGAATATCCAAGAGTCACAATCCAGCTTCCGCTATATAATGAGCTCTATGTCGTACAAAGGCTGATCAATGCTTCATGTGCAATTGATTATCCGAAAGAGAAGATGGAAATTCAGATTCTTGATGATTCGACAGATGAAACGGTGGGCGTTGTTGACAGGATAGTAAGTGAAAAGCGTACACAGGGATATGACATCGTTCATATCTGCCGTACAAATCGCTCAGGCTTTAAGGCAGGAGCTCTTAAAGAAGGGCTTGTGACAGCAACGGGAGAGTTCATAGCCATTTTTGATGCTGATTTCGTCCCCAATCATGATTTCCTCAAACAAACAATCCCATATTTCAATGATGAAAAGATCGGCATGGTGCAAACTCGTTGGGAACATCTTAACAGCGATTATTCACTTCTGACCCGCGCGCAGGCGATGGCACTTGACGCTCACTTTGTGATCGAGCAGACAGTACGAAACAAGGCGGGATTTTTCATCAACTTCAACGGCACCGGCGGAGTATGGCGAAAATCATGCATACTCGATGCCGGCAATTGGCAGGCTGATACTTTGACGGAAGATCTAGATCTAAGTTATCGTGCACAGCTCCGCGGGTGGAAGTTTAAATTCTTGAATGATGTCACATCACCGGCCGAACTTCCATCGGAGATTAATGCGTTGAAGTCGCAACAATTCCGGTGGACAAAGGGTGCGATTGAGACAGCCAGGAAAATGCTGCCGCAGGTCTGGAAATCCGCCCTTCCACTTCGGGTAAAATTACAATCGACGGTTCACCTCACCAATAACCTTGTCTTTCCGTTCATTCTACTTGCAGGAATTTTAAATGTCCCTCTCGGATTTATCAAAAATGGAGGAGGATACGATTCGTATTTTGCAGTCATGTCGGTGTTTGTGCTGGCATTTATCGGTTCATTTCTATTTTATCTTTATTCACAAAAAGATATCTATCCAGACTGGCGGCGCAAGATATTTCTCTTCCCGCTCTTCATGGCCGGCAGTATGGGATTTGCGGTAAACAATACAAAAGCGGTGCTGGAAGGATTATTTAAAAAGAAAAGCGAGTTTGTCCGTACACCAAAATATATGATACAGGGAAAGAAAGATCGCTGGGTAGATAAGAAATACGTTCCTCTGAAGGTAAGCTGGACGGTGATCGTCGAAGTTATCCTTGCTCTTTATTGTTTCTTTGGTGTTGCATCATCACTTTATTTTCTCGAAATTGCCGCAGTACCATTCCAGCTGCTCTTTGCGCTTGGATTCGGTTTTGTTGCATTTCTTTCGGTTCGACATGCATGGGAAGCCAGAAAAATTCGAACAATAGGATAAACTTATGGAAGAGAACGGAAAAATTGCACAACTCGAGGCAAGACTTAATGCCCGGCCAAATTCACCATTATTTGCCCGCTTTGCATCAGTACTTCTGGAACAGGGAGAAGTAACACGGGCAATCGAACTCTGTGAAAAAGGTATAGAGGAATATCCCATCTATCCAACGGGATATCTCATTGCAGCGCAATGCTACTATGCGGCTGGACGGATCGATGATGCTGAGAAAGCGGTTCGATTTATACTGAAGCATCATACGCGCCATACAGGAGCGCTGCGATTTCTTGAAGAGATAAAAGATACGAAGGGCGGAGGAGTATTCTCACAGGTAGGCCACACACAGGCATTTGAGACGTTTAGCCAGAATATGCAGAATGAACTTTCGGGAACTGAGAATACACTGGATATAGATGATTTTCTCGCCGAACAACCTGAGAGTCAGGAATCAATCGAGGCACTCGCCGCTTCGCTTGAAGACGCGAAAATAACTCCGCAACCCTTTAATAACGATTCGTTTCAAGACAATGTCAAAAACCCGATACCAATAGATCCTTCGATTGCGACGGTTACGCTTGCCGATATTTATGAAAGGCAGGGTCAATACACCGAGGCAATTGCTATATATCAAAAACTTATTGAACAGAATCCGGCAGATCGTTTACGGTTTATGCACAAGATAGACGATCTTCAGGACCTTATCAACAACAGGGGATTTGACGTATAATGGAAATTTTGGATATTTCAAAAAAGGCTCCGTCCATAGGGTGGAGCCTTTTTTTATGTCCTCACTACAATTAATAACAGCAATTATCTCGAACAGAAATATAAGGGTGATCCGTTCATGATAATAATATGTAACTGATCTTCATCCTATTTAATAGGAATATCGAAAGGTAAACGGATCGATAACGGAATGATTTTAAATAATGTAGGGATTTAAAATTGGAATAGAACACCAACAGTCGGCATCAAGAGGGCATCGTTGTTCGTTTTTCCATTAATACTTACAAATGTCGAGTAATATTTGACGGAGAAATCGAGTCCTATGAATCCAAGAAACGGCATCATAAAACCGGCACCGATTACCGTACAACCGCCAGTTTTTACTTCGGAATTTGTAATCGACTGGAGATCTGGACTGACATTATCATAGGTGATGAAAGTCCGGTAAATGCTGAGTCCGATACCTCCTTGGATATAGATACGACTGAAACGATAATTGAGATATGCAATAAGAGGAGAGAATCCTATATAATGTGATGCTGTGGTTTTCTGATTATCGTAGAATGCAGAAGTCTTTTGTTCGAAACTTGTAAAGATAAAGCCGAATTCGCCTCCTACACTGACATTATTATTAAAGGGTACAAGAACCTGAATACCACCCCCGAGTCCCCCTTTGAGTGAGACCGATGTAGAAGTTTTCGCCGAAAGAATTGCCTTAGAAGCGTTGCCGGAACTGAGAAGATCGATACAGCCAAAGACCTTAAGGATCGTTCTTTCATCGTCACCGGAAGCATGGAGAGATGAGACGCTCCAACAGATCAAAGACAATAATATTAAAACAATTCTCCGCATTGATAGAGTACTGTTTGCAGAAATTGTACGAAAAATGAGAGACCCTCTGTCCCGAAAATAATACCGGGCAGTAGTAACGCCTCACTTCATTCTATTGACAACTTTTGTAAGCTTCGATTTCTGGTTGGAGGCTTTATTCCAATGAATAACCTTCTTTGCAGCAAGTTGATCGAGCAATTTTACAGCTTTTTTCAGAGCATCTTCGGCTTCAGCTTTGCTGCCCGCCCTGCGTACCTTTTTTAGCGCTGTTTTCATTCCCGTAATATCAGCTTTGTTTCTCAAACGCCGGTGTGCATTGATACGGACACGTCTCTCAGCAGATTTGTGTTGTGGCATTCCTACTCCTGATGAAAATCGATATTCAGAATATAAGTAAACAATAAAATACAAAAAAAAACAAATATAGTCAATGAGTTTTTCATCAATAAAAGCGGAGAATATCATGAAACAAACACATTCTCATATATTCTTTTTCATGTCGTTCATCATAATCGAATGCAAATCATTCAGTCAATGGGTAATAAAAGAAAATATGTATACAGAAAAAATAAACTCATCATCGTATTCTCCGGATACTATGTCTATTGAAAACGGATAATGTATCCCGATAAGACATTTCCATTATATCAACGCAGCTATGCTATGGATTGCCGTCCGGTAATGACTCTTATCAATAAACATCAACGGGTTGCCATCTATTCTCCTTTAATTAATTGTGAATTTTTTTCGAACGGAGTCTGTTGAACCTGAATACAGACAGAAGAATTTACGGCTGTCAGAGAAATGATATTCCTGAAGTAACCCATTGATTATGAATAGGTTGGAAAATACATAAATTGATCCATCAAAGTTACATTTTTATCGGAAGAACGCTATCATCTTGACATTCGCACGTTGATATTGTACATTTGGCATAAACATAGATCCGTGTTCAGTCTTCAGCTCCACAAGTCGTGTGTTAATGACATGAACGAAGTGGACTGTTGACGCTGACCAGGTCGGTCATCATGATCATCTCCTTGCCACGCCAACCCTCTGCTTGTTGCATGCCAGAGTGATAATTGTACACAACGACATGAGATCTTTTCCGATTAATAGGAGAGAGCCATGAAAAATGGTCTCATGCACTTTTCGTTCTTGATGACCATCATTTTACTTTCTATTCCAGATGCGCTTTCTCAAAATGCATTGAGAAACCCCGGATTTGAAACGTTCGTCAATGGTGAGCCAGGCGACTGGGCGACGTCGAATATTCCCGGAATGCTTGTTCTCGTTTCCCAATCGAAAGAAGCTCATAGCGGAAAAAGTGGAATTAAACTCGAAGTAAAACCGTTCTACGGTACAAAAATGGCTGGCACCGCAACGCAGGAAAATATTAGAATAACAACGCCTCAGGTGCAATTCAGAGGCTTCTATATGCTTAAATCAGTCGGTGGAGATAAAGCATTAGTTAATGTAATACTGATCAATGAGAACGGAAGCACAATCTGTGTTGAAAATCTCAACCTTGAACCGGCTGCCTCATTCGAACGATTCTCACTGCCGGCCAATGCTCCGGATGGAAGTACGGTTGTAAAAGCGAAAGTGTGTATCGCGATCATCGGTGGGAACAACGATCAGCTCCATGAAGGAACGGTAGCAATTTTTGATGATTTTTTGCTGGCACCACAAACGGTAGAAAAGGATACACTCGGCAAAGCTCGGTAGAAAATTGTACATACACTTTGCCGGCTATCCTGGTTGAAATCATGAAATGTTAGGTTTGCAGGGTGACTCTTGTCTCGGCGAGTGGAAGGATTATTATGTCAGCCCAGATGACAATAGAGCGATGTCTCAGATACATAGCAGAGATTACTTCCACCCTATCATCATCGCACCAGGCGGAGCGTGTGCTCCATCTCGTAGTCGACAGGCTGGTTCGGATATACCAGTGTCAAACGGGTGCCGTCATTACAATAAATCCACGCACCGAATATCTTCAGATGACCAATGCATGCGGTATTTCACTGACATTTGCCAAGCAGTTCCATCGAACAATCAACATGGGTGCTGTGGCAAACCTGATATGGACCGGAAGAGTTGTAATGATCCATGATGCCGCAACGGAGCCGGAGAAAGCGGAAGAATTAAAACTCGAGCATCCGTTTTCATCGTGTATTTGTATTCCACTCACGATCAATCACCGGACTACGGGGTATCTCCATCTCGACAGTTTACAATCCTATGCCTTCAATAATAACGATCTGCTAATTCTTACAACATTCGCCCAGCTTGCGGCAATTGCACTTGATCGGGCCCGTCTGTACGACGAGGTTCTACGTCTCGAGCGCATTGATCACGAATCGGGCCTTGAGAAATATTCATTCTTCATTGAACGGCTTCAGGAATTGATAGAGCGTGCACTTCGGTTCAATGAAACCATGGGGTTGATATTTTTTGATATTGATAACTATAAAGACATAGTCAATACCTACGGATATGAACAATCATTGAAGTTCATCAAAGAATTCGGAACGCTTATCCGCCGGTCTATACGTCCGATTGATCTTGCCAGCCGTTTCGGAACCGACGAGTTCATCATTCTTCATCCGAACACTCCGACATCGGTAGTACTTGACCAGGCTGAACAAATCAGAAAACTAGTTGCAGATACAACATTTACCGATAAGAATATCCATACAACAATTAGTATCGGTGTAGGGATTTATCCACACGATGGATCGGATGTTCAGACATTGATGATCAACGCAAAAAATGCGGTCATTGAAGCACAGCGTTCCGGAAGAAACATGGTATATTATTCACGACGCCCAACATATATTAGTACGAGGTGAAACTATGAAAAAAACAATATGCATCATCCTCATAGCCGGATCTATGCTCTCGATCCTTGGGGGCTGTGGTGTTCAGCGTGAGACTTTTGAACCGGATGTTCTTCCAAGATTACGGGATTACCAGCCTATTACATGCTCTTCTCCCCTTTTGAGAAATGATGGTTATTATGCCATGGTCCAGTTGAATATCGATGAAAAGGGTAATGTCATCCGTGCCGTCCTAATAAAAAGCACAGGATTACAGGATCTGGATGACTCTATTACCACGACGGTGAAACGGTGGAAATATTATCCAGCCGAAGTTCAAGGAAAACCGATTGCTCTTTCGTTGTTGCAACAGCTCTCAATCCGATTTGAGCCGCCGGTTCAGTACAGCATGGCCGAGATAGTTGTTTCTACAAGCGCCCTTGCAGATTCAGTTATCCAGGAAATTGAAAAAGGGGTTGAATTTGAGCAGGTTGCCCGCAAATTTTCACAGTCTCAATCCGCCAGCATTGGCGGCTATCTGGGGTCAGTTGAATTAAAGAATTTTCGTCCCGATATTTATAATGTTGTACGAAAATTATATCCAGGTGATATATCAACCCCGTTCCTGATCGATCACGGTTACGTCATTTATAAACGGTTAAAATAAGAATGAACAATTCTATCGATGAATTCTGGAAGCAGCGCCATTTTGCCGTTGTCGGTGTGTCACGAAAACGGGAAAAATTCGGGAATGCGGTATTTCGTGAGATGAAAAAAGCGGGATATGACGTGGTTCCGATTAACAGAAACACTGATACAATTGATAATACCGAGACATATGCAAGTGTAAAAGATGTTCAGCATCAGCTTGATGCCGCAGTTCTGGTGATTCCACCGAATGAAACAGAGACCGTGCTCCATCAATGTGCCGAGCGGGGGATCAGGTACGTATGGATGCAGAGAGGAGCTGAATCGGAACGAACGATTGCACTCGGACAGAAGCTCGATCTTAATATTATTCATCACGAATGTGCCCTCATGTTCATTCAACCGACACGATTTCCTCATACGCTTCATCGCTGGTTTCATGAACGAATGAGCGGGCATCATCGATAGTAAAGCCACGGGAAGTAAATCATAACGGTCGTTGGGGAAACCGGACGGCCGTTTGCCGTTTCTGGGTGTGCTGCAGTCGCGTGTTATTTCTTTTTCTCAAGAATCCAATTCAGAGTCATTTTATTGGCTCAGGTCCCATCTCAAAAATTAATTCTCCTCCTTCTACTATGTCTTCATGTCTGATTGTATATCCTTCAATTTTTTTCCATTTTACTTTATCCGTTTTCCTTCTCAACATCAACCTCGATCTTAACCTTGACCTAAACCTTTACCTCTCTTCAATCTCGACCTTCACCTTGATTTTGACTTTCCCTGACTCTGTTCCACCAATTAAAAAGTTTCGGTGCCGACCATATTGTAAAGATCATAAATAAGGCTCCCGCTATAAGATCGATGACATAATGGTACCGAAGATATACTGTAGAGATGATTAGAAGCGATCCCACGACTATCACCACCCACCGGAAACGAATCCGGTAATGGAGTGAAAGATACATTACAACCAGTGTTAATTGCGTATGTCCGCTTGGAAAAACATCACGCTGGACATAGTCAATCGGATTGTGGACATGTGAAGGAATCGATTCTCCAAGATTAATGCAGCTACGGAGAAATTCTGTGAGCCATATTCCGGGGAGCTCGACGTTCAGCGATTGAAAATCATGCAATGTAAATCGCGGACCTACCGACGGAAGCGTCAAATAACCGAGATACGAGAGATAAAAACCATAAAAAATGCAGAAGAGAGCAAATGAGAATTCCGAAAACCGTCGCTCCCTGTAAAGCTCGTATCCGAGAAAAATGAATAAAAAATAGTATGAAGCATAAGTGATCTGAAGAATCTCGGTTATAACCGGATGGGCAAAACTCATCAGCCATTGTGTTGGATTGATCCCGAACATTGCATGGTCGATTGAAATAAGAATCGCATCATAGTCTCTTCCAAGATGAATGGCGCGGTTCATGAAATAGATCTCTTTGAAAACAAAAATAAGAATAAGGACGGCATACCACCCGTGAAAGAATTGAAGAAGCCTTACCTGGCGATGGCTGTGATATGCAATCCAGATAATCGCCGCGCTGACAAAGGTATTAATAATGATAAGAATCCACCATTCCACAATCCGCGATGCAAAGATGATATTGATACACGACAGAAATGTCAGGAAAAATATTGTAACGCTGTCACCGGCATAAAGACTGGAAGTGTACCGGCGTAACTGAGTTTGTGTCATATTGTCCGTTCTCTGCGAATCTTGTTTATTTCCCTTTTTACTAGAGCATGCCCGTTCACTCCCAATGAAATAAGCGAACGTGTCAAACCGACAAAATCTACAGCTGTCAATGCTTCCGGCCGGAGATCCAGATCGTATCCGCAGGCTTTGAGAATCGCCTCATTAATGCCAAGAGCTTTAAGTCCGTTTCTGAGCGTTTTCCTTCGTTTTCCAAATGACCCTCTCACAATCTGGCGAAACACAAATTCCTCCTCCGATCCCGGTGAGAGCTGCGGAAAAAACGTTAACCTTACAATCGCAGAATCCACCCGTGGCTTCGGGTAAAATGCGTTCGGCGACACGGAGAAGAGTATTTGCGGGGCTCCTACATACTGACAGGTGACAGAGAGTATTCCGTACTGTTTCGATCCCCGCGATGCCGTCAGTCGTTGTGCAACCTCCCGCTGCATCATCATCTGGATATCCTTGATTACCTGACGATGATCAATCAAATAAAAAAGAATCGGCGTTGTAATGTAATATGGAATATTCCCGATAACACGGAGTGTAGAATGATACTGCGCAGAGAGTTGTTCGAGATCGACATTCAGGATATCGGCATGAAGAATTGTCAGCGATTGATGTCGCTGCATGCGTGCACGCAAATATTCAACAGCACGGTGATCGATCTCGACGGCAACCACATGGCGTACACGCGGTATCAGGAGACTGGTCAGAATCCCTTTACCGGGGCCGATCTCAACAATGATGTCATCCGATGAAGGAGACATCACATCGACAATCTTACGGGCGATGTTCGGATCGGTAAGAAAATTTTGTCCGAGAGATTTTTTTGGCTGAAACACGAACAAAATATAGCAATATGAAGCAAGAGAAGCAATGAATGACTAAATAGACTCTATAATCTCCGAGGATCCATTGTGTCCTCCGCGTTTTCCCCGAGCACTGTTATATAAGAAACCAGAGAGGACATCCTGATCATGTAAATTGTTATTTAATTTACTTAATATTCAAATTCGTTTAAAGGGAACACGGTCGATATATTTGACTTTTTCAGTATCGACCCGTACGGTGTCGCCTGTTTCGACAAAATGAGGCACAAGAATTTCGACTCCGTTTTCCAGCGTAGCAGGTTTCATTGTATTGTCCTGCGCTTCCCGGATGCCCGGCCCTGTGGAGGCAATTTTCAACTCGACGACTTTCGGAAATTGAACCGCCACCGCCCCTTCGCCAAGAAGCTCGACCATGATTTTCATTCCTTCATTCATAAACTTTTCGAGGTGGCCGATAGACTCTTTCGGAACGCTGACTTGCTCGAAAGTTTGTGAGTCCATGAAATAACATGCCTCGGTATCGGCATATAAAAAATCCATCTGGCGTTTTATAAGTTCAACAGATTCAAATCTATCGGAATGTTTAAAACGGCGGTCTGCGAAATGGCCAAAGCGGATGTCTTTCAGCTTGAGTTCGATGAAGCCGTGCATCTGACCGCTGCCGGCATGACGAATAACCTCAAGGACTTTGTACAATTTTCCGTCGAGTTGAAGAGCCATTCCTTCTTTAACATCCTCAGCGAGAACCATAATGATCCTCCAATTGTATTACGGGGGCGTGAAACGGGGTGATGGTGAAATCTACCCAATGGCCACTTGAATGTCAAGTAAAGACCTTGTCGGACTATGTATTTGCTATTTCGGAGGTCTTATCGAGGCAACCTGAAAGTGCAGAAAGGACACGGAATTAATAATGTATAGGAACATTTTTATTTAATACGACCTTTTTAAAAAACTCTTTGTATATTCTCTTCATGGACATGCGTACAATATTTCTCGTCGATCTCGATGCATTTTTTGCATCGGTCGAAGAGGTTCGCAACCCGGAGTTGAAAAATAGAGCGGTGTGCATCGGTGGAAATGCGCACGAACGCGGTGTGGTGGCTTGTCCGAACTACAACGCCCGGAAGTACGGAGTAAAAACCGCTATGCCGTTAAAAACTGCTGCTGTTCTTTTAAAGAACACCGATGCAGTTTTTCTCCGTGGAAATATCCGTTTATACCAGGAATATTCTAAAAAGGTCTTTGACATTCTATACCGATTTACTCCAGATATCCAGCCGATGAGTCTTGATGAAGCATATTGTGACGTAACGGAGTGTCTTCATTTGTGGAGTAACAATTCCGAAGTGATGGCAATAGCAATGAAGGAACAGGTTAAAGAAGAACTCTCATTAACACTTTCAATCGGAATTGCATCGAATAAAATATGCGCGAAAATTGCGTCTGATCTGGGAAAACCCGACGGACTTATATTGGTACCGGTAGGGAAAGAAGCGGAATTCCTTGCTCCACTATCTGTCGAGAAGCTCCCCGGTGTAGGAAAACGAACGCATGAAAAACTTCTTAGGTATGGTGTGCGAACAATCGGTGATCTGGCACAAATGCCGGAAGATCGACTCATGAGGCTTTTTGGTACTGTCGGCTGCCAGCTTCATCGCCACGCCCTCGGTATTGATCAGAGTATTGTTCACGAACAGAACGAGGAGAAATCGATTTCCCGGGCGACCACTTTCGAAACCGATACTCGTGATCAGGAATTTATCGAATCTGTTCTTTTTTATCTTGTTGAGCGTTGCTGTCGGACACTTCGCCGGCGGAACGTTGCCGCACAGACAATTTCGGTTTATGTCCGCTTTGCCGATTTTACACATCACAATCAGCAGTGTTCCCGTCAAGAGGCGACAAACATCGAAGAAGAAATCTATGCAGAAGTGCAGAAACTTCTTCCATCACTGCTTCGTACCGGCAAGCTTGTTCGCCTTGTCGGTGTCGGTCTTTCAAATTTTATTCCATCGATGACACAAACCGATCTTTTCGGCGGGCGTTCTTCAAAACTTGCCTCGCTCCGGCAGACAATGGATGCAATCCGTGAAAAATACGGATACCAGATCATTACCATCGGCCGCACGGCGGAGTTAAAGAAGCGATATAAAGGAACTAAAGAGGGTTTTGAACTTCACACCCCTTCTCTTTCAAGATAATGAATAGATGCAGCGGGAGTAATATGATCGGAAGAATTATCCTGGGTTTTCTCATTATTATGGTAGGCGAATATTCACCGGCACAAGCAGGTGACAGCACGGGGGATAGTCTCGTCGTCTCAATAATGGAACATTCAGGAATAAAGTCCACGTTGCAAGAGTACCATAGCTCTCTCCAGGAAGACTTGGAAAAAACAATACTAATTATCCCGGTATTCCGGAGTATCCGGAAGGCATTCCTTGATTCCTATCATGCCGATTCTTTGTATCGGGATATGCAAAAATTCATCAAAGGTCGTCAAAATGCGCATCAATTAAATCTGGTCTATGAATGGTATCAGTCCTCGCCGGGGAAAAAAATTGTCGGGTGGCAGGTTCGAAGCGTGTCATCGGAAGCGTTTGAGCAAAAAAATAAAATTGCCGCTTCGTTCTATCTTCAACAAACTACAGACGAGCGACTCTCCCTCTTCCGAAAACTTGATGCAGCGACGTCGAGTTCTGAGAATAGAAGGATAGTATATGAGTCGTTTTTTAAAACACTTCTTGGACGGATCGATTCTCTCCTGACATTGAAGGAAAAAGAAAAGAAACAGGAATTTGTCAGGTATTTGTACCTGGAACAGCAGAAATTTCAATCGTCGAACAAGAAATTCATCAGTGCTGATTATATATATACATATCGAACACTCAGCGATCAGGAAATTCGACAGTTTTTAACGTTCTGTATCTCACCTGCAGGACAATGGTACTACCGGCTTCTCAGCGATGCGTTGGGCGCGGCGATCAATGCTGCGCTCGACCGGGTTTCATTAAATATTAAAAAAGCAGGTTCGGCTATTCAATACGATTTGCAAGGTATTCTTAATGAGAAGGTTGGATACCAGGTGGATGATGGAACGGACAGACAGGGCTGGACGGAGCTTCATTTTGCTGCGGCAGATGGAGATACCGATAAAATCAATGCCCTTCTGAAGTTTGGTGGAGTCGATGTCGACGTACGGAATACAAAAGGACGTACGCCGCTGTATGAAGCTGCAAAACTTGGCAAATACGGTTCCGTTGAGGTGCTTGTTCGGAAAGGAGCTAACGTTAATATTCAAGAAGGGATATACGGGTTTACACCACTTCACGTCGCTGTAGAAAAAAAACGTCTTGGCATAGTTGAATTTCTTCTGACTTATGGCGCCGATGTGAATGCACGAAGTGATTATGGCTGGACGCCGCTGTCCCAGGCTGCCTGGCAAGTATGGCACAATGATGCGGCCGTGGCAGAATTATTATTGAACCATGGAGCAGATATCGAGGTAAAAAATATATCTGGATTTACACCGTTAATAACAGCAGTTGATTACGGACACATGCCATTTGTAGCACTTCTTCTGGAACGCGGGGCAAACGTTAATGCCAGAACAAATGATGGATATACCGCTCTCCATGCCGCTGCTTATAAAGGAGGTTACGATATTGTAAAAATGCTGCTCGAGCACGGAGCAAATGTGAATGCGATGTATGATGGAATGACGCCTCTGTATTATGCCAATAGATATGGATATAAAAAAATAGCCGATCTCCTTCGGCAATACGGTGGAAGTGATCCGGAGACCAAATCCAGAGCCCTCACGCATGTTGGCGTTGAGCTATCCCATAGAGGGGATTATGAGAGTGCGTTGTTGGAATTTGACCGTGCAATTAAAACCGGTGTCCCATCAGCCCAGGACTATTATAACCGTGGATACTGTTATTTTAAACTAGGGAGAATCAATGAGGCAGCCGAGGATATGAAAAGGGCCATTTATCAGGACCATGATTTTGCCGATGCATATGATATCATGTGTTCAATTAATATTCAGATGCAAAATTATGACGATGCGATTGAATGTGCCCGCAAACTTATTCAATTGAATCCCACAAAGGGTGTCGGTTATTATTTACGCGCATATGCCAGAAATAGGAAAGGAGATACAGCCGGAGCTATAGAAGACCTTCAACGTGCGTGCGATCTTGGATATTCAAATGGCTGTGAAATGTTAAAAAACCTGACAGACCATTAATTGCACCGAGTGAAAATGCAGTGGGAACTTATAGGCGCTTTTTTGCCTTATTATAGGGGGAAGTGGAATTATTATGAAAATTTTTTGGAAAATACATTTATGGTAAAACAAGAAATTATAATAAACGGAATGTCATGCGGTCATTGTATCATGGCTGTAAAAGGTGAATTGCGGAAAATGAATGGTGTAACCCTGTTCGATGTTCAGATCGGTAAAGCAGTAGTCGGTTATGATGAAACAACGATATCGAGAAATCAAATAGACGATGCGATCCGAGCAGCAGGATATCAACCGGTTTGATTTCTATGCCTACATTGTCATCCATATCCCGAGTGGATATACCAATACAGGGAATGACCTGCGCAAGCTGTGTTCAGCGTATCCAAACCGGTCTATTGAAAATTGAAGGCGTTTCTCAGGCAAGCGTCAACCTCGCTACCGAAAGAGCCTCTATTATATTTGATCCGACCAGAGCCTCGGCTGATGATTTCGTTGCTGAAATCCGCGATCTCGGCTATGAGGTTATCGTACAAAAAACCCTACTGCCTATCCGGGGTATGACCTGCGCAAGTTGTGTCACGAAAGTTGAAAAATCTCTTCGATCGGTTCAGGGTGTCCTTGATGCGGCAGTGAACCTTGCGACGGAGACAACAACTGTCACATTTATTCCCTCACAGACTTCACTGGCACAACTTCAACAGGCAGTTGATGATGCCGGTTATACACTTGTGGTCGATGACATCGCTAAAGAGCCTGAAGATCGCGAACGATCTCTCCGTGAAGTTGCATATAAAAAACTGCGCCGCGAATTTGTCATTGCACTTCTGCTGACGGTTCCCGTAGTGTGTATCAGTATGTTCGGTATGAACGAGTGGGTGCCGGGTGTTTCAGCGTTTGTCATATCTCTGGTTCCCCATAATATTATGAACCCTGTACTGTTTCTTCTCACGGCGCCGGTGTTACTCTGGAGCGGACGGCGGTTTTTTATCGGTTTTTATAAAACTATGAAGCACTTTACCGCCGATATGAATACTCTTGTTGCAGTTGGGACATCGGCAGCGTTTATCTACAGTACAATAGCAACATTCTGGCCCCGGCTGCTGGGCATGGCAGGACAAAATGCCGATGTATATTTCGACACTACAGCCGTTATTATCACACTTATTCTGCTCGGTAAACTTCTCGAAGCGCGTGCAAAAAGCAGGACGTCGGAGGCAATAAGAACGTTAATGGGACTTCGTGCCAAGACAGCTCGGGTTCTCCGGGGCGGAAGTATTTTCGATATCCCGGTCGAGAATGTTAATATCGAGGACATTGTCATAGTCCGCCCGGGAGAAAAAATTCCCGTTGATGGAGAGATTATCGAAGGTTATTCCTCTGTGGATGAATCGATGATTACCGGCGAGAGTCTACCTGTTGAAAAAACAGTCGGCTCGACTGTCATTGGGGCCACGATCAATAAGACGGGGAGCTTTAAATTCAAAGCGATGAAAATCGGCAAGGATACAATGCTCGCCCATATTGTGAAACTGGTTGAGGAAGCCCAGGGATCGAAAGCTCCCATCCAGAGACTTGCCGACAAAATTGCCGCGGTATTTGTTCCCGCAGTAATAGGAATTGCAGTCCTCGCATTCATCGGCTGGTTCTTTTTCGGTCCGCCGCCATCGATCACAACGGCATTGATCAATTTTGTCGCGGTATTGATTATTGCATGTCCATGTGCTCTCGGACTTGCCACACCGACTGCAATCATGGTCGGGACCGGGAATGGTGCCGAGCATGGTGTATTGATCAAAGGTGGCGAGAGCCTTGAAATTGCATACAAGGTAACGACTGTCGTATTGGATAAAACAGGTACAATCACCAAAGGTACGCCCGAGGTAACCGATTGTATTGCATTTGATAATTTTACATCGAATGATCTTCTCCAGCTGGCAGCGTCGGTAGAACAGCGTTCTGAACATCCGCTTGGTGAATCGATTGTCAACCATGCACATAATAATAAGATTGCCTTTCTGGAACCGGAATCGTTCTTCTCTATTACAGGCGAGGGCGTTACAGCCGTCGTTGCCGGTAAAAGCGTTGCTGTTGGAAATCTGACATTCATGAATAATTGGTCTATAAAAATCGGTCATCACAATATTCTCGAACGCCTTTCAAGCGAAGGAAAAACTGTGCTATGTGTTGCTGTGGACGGACATCTTGCCGGGATTATTGCCGTTGCCGATAAAATCAAACCTACATCGCCGGATGCAATAATGAGATTGAAAGAGCTCGGGCTTACAGTCATTATGCTCACCGGCGACAATAAACGTACTGCATATGCTATAGCAGATCAGGTTGGCGTCGATGGTGTTCTTGCCGAAGTCTTGCCGGATGCCAAGGCAGAACAGATTAAAACGCTTCAGTCTCATGGAAAAATTGTTGCGATGGTCGGCGATGGAATCAACGATGCGCCGGCACTCGCCCAGGCCGATATCGGCATCGCTATCGGCACAGGAACAGATATTGCAATGGAGGCTTCAGATGTAACAATTTTGAAAGGCGATCTTCAGGGAGTCGTAGCAGCGATAAGACTATCGAAGCAGACAATGTCCATAATCAAGCAGAATCTGTTCTGGGCATTTATTTATAACGTTATCGGCCTGCCGCTTGCGGCACTGGGTATGCTCAATCCTATGGTTGCGGCAGCCGCAATGGCATTCAGCTCCGTGAGTGTTGTATCCAACTCGCTTCGATTACGATACTTCAAAGCCTGATCTCTGTCGCCCCTGTTGATTTGCTACGTCCTCTACGGTTATTCCCAATGCCGCTGAATTTGCTTATTGAAAGACCCATGGGTATATTCAATCGAATATTTTCTTGAGTACTAATTATTCTGGAGATTACAATGAACCGACGCTCATGTTTTTTTATTTTTTTCCTTATTCCATTTTTAGCATTTGGTCAGGAAGAAAGCACTATCCCTCTGCCTAAACCACAGACAGACGGCGGAAAACCGCTTATGAGAGTCTTAAAAGAGAGAAAATCGATACGCGAATTCTCGACCGAAAAACTTCCACTCCAAATTCTCTCAAATCTACTCTGGGCGGGTTTTGGAATCAATCGGCCTGATGATCAGAAACGCACAGCTCCGTCGGCCCGGAACTGGCAGGAGATCGATATCTATGTCACTACAGAGGATGGTTTTTTTCTTTTTGATGCAAAAGCGCACGCTCTGAAGAAATTATCTAAAAAAGATATTCGGGGATCCACCGGAAGTCAGCCTTTTGTAACTATCGCTCCAGTAAATCTTGTCTATGTCGCAGATCTTTCGAAACTTGAAGGAGCATCAGACATAGATAAAAATTTCTATTCTGCAATTGATGCCGGATTTATTGCAGAAAATGTATATCTATTTTGTGCTTCTGAGGGACTCGGAGTTGTGGTCAGAGGAATGGTACCTAGAGATGAACTGGCGAAAGAAATGAAACTCCGTCCGGACCAAAAAATCATCGTCGCTCAAACAGTGGGGTATCCCAAAAAATAATACAATAGTGCGGCGTACAATACTTGTACGCCGCACACAGGCCTTTTGGGGCTGAAATGAAGAAGAGTCGCTTACTTCTAACGGTGATAGCCTCCCGAGTTTTCACCGCAGAGAAAGATCGTACCCTTTCGTTAAATTGTCAGGGGAATAGTACAAACGGTTACAAAATTTTTACACTCGGCAAAAAATATTCTAATTTTGAGATGATTGTTTAAACTCTGAAAGACGTGTTCGACAAACGTGGTTGGATGTGAATTTATTATTTGATATACTGATTAAGAAAATCGAATATCGTAGCCTCATACTCCTTTCCAGCTACTTCCCAGACATCTACATGACGTGCTTCATCGATTAAATAGAGTTTTTTTGGCTCATGGGCACGGGAATATAGGAGTTCCGAGTATTCGTATTTCACGTATGGATCCATTTTACCGTGGATAAACAGGATGGGAACGGAGATTTTTTCAACGGCAATAAGTGGTGAGACTTCGCGATGCTTGAAATGTGCAATTCTCTCGGCGCGATGCATCACGAGGTTTCGGACAAAATGCCAGGGCAGTTTTACGATTCGCGTTTGATAGTCGACTGAAATTGTGCGGAGGTCTGTAAAGCAACCTTCTGCAATTACCATATGAATACGCTGCTCAATAGCAGCTGTTTGTATTGCAATGGCAGCACCCATAGATGTGCCAAATAGAATAAGCGGACCGGTTCCACCTTCCTGTTGTTCAAGAAGGTCGATAAGTCGACAAATATCATGTTTTTCATGATAGCCATATGTACAAAATTCTCCGCCGCTGAGACCGTGTGCCCGTAAATCGAGCAATACTGTATCATATCCATTCCGACAAAAAACCCTTGCGAGAGGTAACCCCGATTCTTTACAATCGCCGACACCATGAAGATAGATGATTGTTCCCCTGTGCTCTGTTAGTGCTTCTAGAAGCCAGCCGGCGAGTGTAATGCCATCTTGTGTTGTAATGCTTAATTTTGCAAAAGGAATGGGGATTTGATCTGGTGAAACAAGACCTGTTCTTGGCTGATAAAATTGTGCGGTGCGCCGGTGGGGGCGGAGAAGTATAATAGGCCCGATCATCGACAGGATAATCACTGTTGCGATGAGAAAAAGAAGAACAATGATAAATAGAATAATAAGTATATCCATACTATAACATAAAGAATTTACCGCATCGGGGCAAGTTTTTTTCTTTCGTTGACTTTCCTGCGAAATCTCTTAGATTATATCAACAAACGGAAATCAATTCCCATGACCTTCATAGCAAAACTTAAGAATATCTTTGCAGCCAATAATTCTCTTCTCTGTGTCGGACTCGATACCGATGCGGCAAAACTTCCACAATCTGTCCTTCGGGCGGCCAACCCCGTCCTGGAATTTAATCGTCGTATCATCGAGGCCACAAAAGACCTCGTCTGTGCATATAAAATCAATCTTGCGTTTTATGAGTCGCTCGGTGAACCGGGATGGAAAACCATACATGAAACACTCGGCGTGATCCCCGGTGAAATCATTACTATAGGAGATGCAAAACGGGGCGACATCGGTAATTCCGCCGAGCGATATGCGCATGCAATGATGGACGACTTCAAGTTTGATGCGTCTACTGTCAATGCCTATATGGGAAAAGATTGTGTGGATCCATTTATCGCCTGTGACGATCATGGAGCATTTATTCTTGCTCTCACATCGAATTCCGGTTCAAAAGACTTTCAGTATCTCAAAGCAGGAGCAAAGCCCATATATATGCATATTGCCGCAAAGGCAAAGAAATGGAATGTGAAAGGGAACATTGGACTCGTTGTCGGGGCCACTCATCCCACCGATCTCAGGCGCATTCGTCGTACGGTTCCCGAGATGCCGTTGCTGATTCCCGGTGTTGGGATACAGGGAGGCGATCTGCGTACGGTCATCAGGTACGGCTGCGATAAACAAGGAAGCATGGCTATCATCAATGCAAGCCGTTCAATTATTTATGCATCCATAAGAGATGATTTTCCGGAAGCAGCACGTAACGAGGCACTCAATATGCGAGATAAAATCAATAGCTATCGCGATGAGTTCTTCTTGAAATAAAAAACCCCATCCTCTAAGGTGTAAAAGATTTTTTTACGCTTCTGCTGGATCATTATATCACCGCTCTTTGCCCACGTTCCCCTCACATATGAATTAAATCCAAATTTGATATTGGAAACACATCGACCGGAGAAGGTTTTTTTAAAGCTAATTTCCGGGGATCGACCGAGAATTGTCCGAAGAAGCTGGCGAGTAGGACGCTTCCGTCACGGATCGTGCAAGAAGTTCTTAATTGATATTATGATCGTTGAAAAAAGATATGTAAAGCTTATCTGTTTCGAGGATATGATTTTTAAACCATCTTCTAAAAAATGCAACCCTCTCTGATGCAAAAGAAATATTTCCCTCCAGATGATCCCGGCGATAAAGTAATATTTTACGTATAAATGTATCATGCATGATCTTATGGACCGAGAAAGCCGGGTAGTCGATACTACTCATAAGATTTTCTTCGCATATGAAATGGTTTTTTATCTGAGTGATGAAATCTTCAAGAATTGAGCTGATAACAATTTGCTCTTTTTTATTATCGATTGCATCGAAGAGCTTATCAATTACTACAAGAATATGGTAATGTTGCTCGTCGAAAGATCTGATCCCGACACTATAGCGTGTGTCCAAATTGAGATACTGAGTACCTGCGTCTCTCATAAACGTTTCCGATGATATATGGGTGTCAATGAATTATTCATTTATGGCGTTTGATTTTTATCCGGTTTTCACTGTTTTTATGATAGAGAATGGGTAAAGAATCATCTTATAGGATTATCGGAAAATATTGTGTGTAACTTGAATCAAAAGGAAGGCAATTTGTAAGAAGTGCTGTAAAAATACCCATTTTTATTGAATAAATATCGATTTAAGGAAAGGGCATTTTTCATCATAGAGGGTAACATATGTAGTATTCAGGGAAGGACTGGTGATTTAAAACCTGCCACTGAAAACACATTCAGAGATATAAAAGCCGTGACATTTGTTCCGGCTTTTAAGTATGATTTTTATTACTTCGATTTTCCCTCTATCTCATTTGCAAGCTTACCGGCATCATAGAGTTTCCGCAAGGCCTCGATCATGGCGGCCGAATGGACCGCAACTGCACGGTTCGTCTCATCGCTGTAGATAAAGTTGCCGATAAGACTCTCGATATTTCCATCAAAGATCAATCCGACAAGCTCGCCGTTCCTGTCGATCACCGGAGATCCCGAGTTGCCGCCGATGACATCGCATGAGCTGACAAAATTCAGCGGAGTCGAAAGATCGAGTTTCTCTTTCCGATCGAGGTAACGTGCCGGGAGATCGAATGGCTGTTTCATATCGAAGCTTGACGCACGATCATACAATCCATAAAATGTCGTTTTCGACGGTGCTATCGTACCGTTCATTGGATAACCTTTAACGGTACCGTATGAGAGTCGAAGAGTAAAGGTAGCATCAGGGTTGACGGATTTCCCATAGATTGCAAAGCGGGCTTTCCCGAGTTTTTCACCGGCAATTTTCATTTGACTATCAATATTGTCCTCGACCCATTTGCGGAGTTCGCGCAAGACCGGATCAGCTTTCCGCATCAATGCGATTAAGGGATCGGTTGATTCGGCGACAGCTTTTTCTCCGCCTTCAATTAAGGCCTTCCGAACCGCTGGATCGGCGAGTTTCGTATTGGTGAAAAGTTCTTTCGCGACTTCTTCAGGTAGCCAGGTTCCAAGGACTGTTTTAATAAAAGGATCGTCGAGCCCAAGCTGTTCCAACGATTCACGCAAAACATCGGCAAAGATTGTTTCTTCAAGCACAGGATAAAACGGTGCCGGTGAAAGGAGATCATACCGTAGTGATTCGAGCTGGGAATCATGGAATCCCTCAAGACGCTTTCCGTCCGGTTTTTGTATTTCAGTAACATACCATACGATATCCATTGCCATCAGGGCAAGGCGTGAGCCGCGAATCGCACGATACCGGGTTATATTCATTTTTTCGATATGTTTTTTCTGGGTCTCTGCAATTGTGTCCCATACGCCGCCAAATTCTGATTTCCATTCAGGTTTGCTGTTGACGCGCGTTTGAAAATCATTTTCTTCTGTTTGCTTTTTTGCTATAAGATTTTTGTCCAGAAGTCCGTTATACTCTCCCGTAAAGGCCTTAATAGCATTCTCGATATAGAAAATCATATTGCCAGCCTGCCTGGCCTGTTCTGTCCCGAGTGTCGCATAGCGTTTCAATACATCAAGACGGCGTTTTAAAGTTTTAAGCCTCAATGGATAAAGATAATCGCGCTCTTTTTCAATTTCTGCCATTGTATTCAAACGGCTTGTCGATCCTGGATGCCCAGATACAAAAACCAGCTCGCCATCAGCGGCTCCTTTGGGATTCCACTTCAGGTAATGTGTGCTCTCGACAGGTTTGTTATTCTCATACACTCTAAATATTGCCATGTCGAGATCGTACCGTGGATAGGTGAAATTATCCGGATCACCACCGAAGAATGCAATTTGCTGTTCAGGGGCAAATATGAGACGGACATCGGTATACTTTTTATACCGGTACAGCCAGTATTCACCGCCATCATAGAGTGATACGACATCGGACCGAAGCTTTGTTTTTTCGAGGCTTTCTTTTTCAATCTTTGCTATCTCAGCTTTTCGTGCGTCGTAAACCTCTTGATCACTCATCCCCTTTTTTATTACACTGAAAATCCTGTCGGTAATATTTTCAAACGACATCAAGACGTTGAGTTCAAGATCAGGACACCGCAACTCTTCAGCGGTTGTCGCGGCATAAAAGCCATCATGGACATAATCTTTCTCAGGTGTTGATACTTTTTGCAATTGGTCAAGAGCGACATGGTGGTTTGTCAATACCAATCCTGTCGGACTGATAAATGATCCCGATCCTCCATCATTAAAACGGACACTTGAAAGGCGTATATGATCAAGCCATTCCTGTGTTGGTGTGAAGTTATATCGGTCTTTGAGCTGCTTAAACGGTGGATTATCGAATGTCCACATTCCTTCATCAGGTACTGAAAAAATTGTATCATTGGATATAAAAAGAACAGCACCAACCAAAAGAATACGAGTAATCCAACGGAGTGTAATTTTCATATGAATCCTCCAAAAATAAAAATAGGGTCATAAAGACGGGATAATATAAGAAAACTTTTATGGAAAAAAGAGATCTGGGCGTATGTTTTCTCGTTGCCGTTTAAAATGTTCCGGAAATCTAAAAAGTTCAAAATCTCAGAATGAAATGAATCCTCCGTCAATTCTGTGCATCAGATTGAACAATAGATAGAAAGAAGAATAGCAGTACATTTCAACAAAGAGAAAAAACATGGAAAATATGGGCACAACAGGCCGACTTATCCGTACATGCGCACCACTCTTTATCGATACGCTTTATCTTGCCGGCTTTTTTTCTGGGACAACTGCATTGATTCTTGGGATAATCGCTATAGTATTCGTCATAACAGGCCTTGTTTCATTTTGCCCGCTCTATGTTCCGTGTAAAATCAATACGATGAAGAAAGGAAAGAGTTAATTTTTTTCTATTGCAATTTCCATTTTCTTGAAGTATAATTGTGTGGCATGTTATGTATAGGAATTTCAGTTTATAAACGTTTAATGCAATCGGGGATTACTTGTCATATACACACAATCCAAATAAACGGGGAAGAATTCGTACAGTTCTTTTCGATCTGGGGAATGTTCTGGTACAAATCCAACCCGAAATGATGGCAAAATCGCTTGGTGGAGAAGGGGTGGGAGAAATCACACGGTACGAAAAAAGTGTCCGTGATTATATTAATAGGTATGAACGTGGGGAACTTCTTACAGATCAGGTTTTAGAACTTTTGTATGATCTATTCCGTAAAAAATATTCACACGATACGATCCGGACAGCCTTTCTCTCGATCATCGGACGCCCGATTGAAGGAATGGATGAGCTGATTCGACGCGTGGCACAATCGGCGCACGTCGCGCTTGCAAGTAATACGAACGATCTGCACTATGAGTATTGCCGGAGAGCTGTTCCCGCTCTTCGGTTTCTTCCACATCATTACCTCTCTTTCCAGATCGGTGCTGTAAAACCCGAGCCCGAATTCTATCAATATATTATCAATGACCTTGAAAGCGACCCGGCGCAGATGCTATTTGTCGATGATGACGACGTAAATCTTGCAGGTGCAGGGAAAATAGGATTTCGTCTGTACAGATTTTCTACCGTTGAAGGACTTCGAGCGGAATTGAAAACTATTGGATTGGTATAAGTGTCTTTATTCCTGATTGCAGTGCAATACCTGAACTCCCACCCAGAATTCCCCCCCAGCAAGCGTTATTGCGGGTTCGTAATGCGCAGCCTCGACGCAGATCATGGATAAATATTCATTGTCTCCCAGATCATTTATCAGCTGAGCCCCTTCATACCATGGATTCCAAACAACAGCATCTTTAAATCCTACTTTTTTTATCGTGATGTGACGCTTATTCTTTAAATCGTGGAGTATTAGAACACGGGGGGTGTTCAGATAAATACGATCGATCATTTCAAAAATATGAAGCTGGTGATCAGCATCGATATCCCGACGAGATTTATGAACAGTATCAATATATTCACAGCCATACAATCCTTCAACACAGCACTCGCGCACATCTTCGACGGCAAAATATGTATGCAGCGCTGATGTAAAAGAGAACGGTGTTTCTGTTTCGTTCAGTACCCTGAGACTTGTCGTCAGCGATTCACCAAGCGAGATAGTGAATTCAATAACAAATTGATGCGGCCATATGGCAAAAATTTCCGGAATACTCCCCAGGCGGAGTTTTATAAAAACCTCGTTCCGGTCAGAAATTCCACTCTCCACAACATCCCAGAAATGAATGCGTGCAAATCCGTGTCTGACCAGTAGTCCAGGACCGAATTGAGGAAAAATAAGTGGGATCCCGCCACGTATCGGGACATCTTTTTCCACAATCACTTCCCTGCTCACGAAGAGTTGTTCGCCACTTTCGGGTGTTTTCCAGGATGTAATATGAGCCCCATAGAGAAATAGCTCCGTACTCGCGCCGGAATCGTGAACGAGTATTGCCCGTATAAAACCGGCAGGATCATCACGAAATTGAAGATGATTGTCAATAGAGAACTTATTAACAAGCATACTATACACGGCGGCAATCGTCCGTTATTCTGACTTACAATGAATAGTGTTTAATGCTTTTAAGATATCATTATTTTATAAGAACTTTAATAGAATCCTTTTGTTGCCAACGATACTATGCACTTCATTTTCTTTCGAATATCTGATTTCTTATCATCTTTACCATGTCATAAGGTGCCGGGTCGCCGCCAAGATATTTATGGAACCAGTCTAGGTGGGCGTTGTAATATAACGGCATCGATTTTACGTTACTGGGCCAGTGTCCATCGTTCGGGAATACGATTAATCGTGAGGGGACATTCATTTTTTGTAGGTCGGTGAAAAATTCCAGACTTTGTGTATAGGGAACCCGATAATCAAGTTCACCGGTGATGACTAAGCAGGGAGTTTTAAAATTCCTGACGAAATTATTTGGCGACCATTTTTGATAGAGGTCCGACTCCCACGGTGTACCGGCCAGATCCCATTCTGGAAACCATAGCTCTTCGGTTGCACCATACATTGCGGTCAAATCGTACACACCCATCATTGAAACGATTGCTTTAAATCTGTCGGTATGTCCTTCAAGCCACATCATCATATAGCCGCCGAAAGACCAGCCCATCGCGCCCATACGGCTACTGTCGACATATGAGATTTTTGCAAGTGAATCTGTGACAGCCATAATGTCCTCAAACGTTTTACCACCCCAATCTCTTGATATTGAGGCCGTGAATTCCTGTCCGTAACCCGTGGATCCGTGAGGATTGGGAAATGCGACGATATAACCCGCCCCCGGATATACCTGCCAGTCACCACGGAATTCATCGACCCACTGTTGCTGCGGTCCACCGTGAATATTCAGAATGAGCGGATATTTTTTTGTAGAATCAAAATTATGCGGCTTAACGACAAATGTATGGATTTTCTTTCCCGTAGGCGACGGAATCCAGAGTTCCTCTGCCGGACGGATATCAACCGAGTCTTCGACCGGCTTATTGAAATATGTCAGCCTCTGCGATCGCTCACCACTAGCTGTACACCTCCAGAGTTCAACCGGTTCTCCAACAGACCGCCGTGCGGCGACAATCCAACGCCCGTCCGGAGAAATTGAAAAGGCGTCAATTGATTTAAGGTCGATGACTTGCGATATCCGTTGTGAGGCAATATCTACAGAATAAAGAGGGATGTGACCCTTCATCTCGGCAGTAAAAAGAACGTTCCGAGAATCGGGAGCCCAATGGAATTCGTCGATCCAGTTGTCAAAGGCATCTGTCAGTATTGTCCGCGTTCCGGTTTTTCGATCATATAGTGCAAGCCGGAGTCGATCAGATTCATAGTTGGGAATTGCCTGGGTGCGATATGCAATATATCGCCCGTCGGGAGAATATGCCGGATCACCGTCGTATGCCATATTTCTTTTTGTGATATTTATTGCTTCAGATTCTCCGATAGGAACGACAAAAAGGTCTTTATTTGTTGTTTCTGCTTCATTCTTGTCGTGATTCGAGACAAAACATACCTCTTTGCCGTCGGGTGATATGCCATAGCCGGGTCCGCCATCGAGTGAAAATGCTGGTGCATCGAAATCACCTGGTGTCAAATCCGTTGTAGTTTTTGTTTGGATGTCATATAGAAACGTATGGGTTCTTTTTCCATCTTTCCATGAGGTCCAATGTCGATATAACAGTCGATCGGCCATATGAGCCTTGATTGGACCTTTCGAGATGGCATCGGCGATCTTTTTGTTAGAAGCGTCATCGGCTCCGCACTCGGGATAAACATCGGATGAAAAGATTATGCCTTTTTCGTCAGGTGTCCAGATGGGATCTGAGACGTTAGTAGAAATAGTAGTCAGTTGTGTCGGCTCTCCCCCGTCGACTGGAAGCAGCCACACCTGAGTACCGTCCTTTCTATCGGAGAGAAAAAGAATGGACTTACCATCCCTTGACCATCGCGGATGTTTATCGTTAGCCGGGTTATTTGTAAGTCTCCGAAGATCTTTCCCATCGGAATTAATAATATAGATGTCCGAGTTGGTTTTTCCCTCTTCAACATTTGATACCGTGACAACAAATACAATATGCTTTCCGTCGGGAGAAAATTGAGGGTCTCGTATCTGTTTGATCTTATAAAGATCGAAAATGGTAAAAGGTTTTTGCTGCGTAAAAGCCGATGGACATAATAAAACCATAAAGCATAAAAAATATAAATATTTCATGTTATACTCCTTAATATATCGAGCATTTGAATATTTCCGATGGTTTAAAAAAACCTGTCGTACAATAATTTTATCGTTGTTAGAATCACCATTGTAATGAATATCGGTTTGATGAAGCGGACACCTTTTTGTATAACCAATCCTGCTCCGATCCGTGCCCCAAGAATTTGTCCGGCCGCCATAGCGATTCCTGCAGTAAACCAAACCAATCCGCCTGCGAGAAATACAAAAAATGAAACAATATTACTGGTAAAATTCATCACTTTCGTATAGCCCGTAGCACGGGTCAGGTCGAATCCTAGTCCTGCCACTAATGCTATAGCCCAGAAAGATCCTACACCGGGGCCAAAAAAGCCATCATAAAACCCAAGTGCCGACCCTGCAACAGCATAAAACATGATAGGAGAAATTTTTGCCCGGCTCTCGATCCGCCCGACCGATGGAGTGAAGAGCATATAGACAGCGATGACGAGCAGTGCAATGGGGATAGCACTGGCAAGAATATGGTTGTCGATTTGCCGGACTACCCACGTCCCAAGTGCGGCACCAATTAATGTGAAAAGAATCCCCGGGAATGCATCATGCAGCGATACAACATTACCGCGCACGTAATAATACGACGCGGTGAAACTGCCAAAACTTGCCTGAAATTTATTTGTTGCGAGGGCAACTTGTGGTGGAAAGCCGAGGCCGAGAAGAACCGGCAGGGTAATCAATCCACCCCCACCGGCAATCGAATCGACCAGTCCTGCAAAGAGTCCTGCAAGAAAAAGAATTGGATAGAATAAGAGCGAGTCATGCATAGTGTCATTCTTGGAGAAATTTAATCACAATTCGTGCAAATTCTCCGGGTGTTTCAGTGTGAACCCAATGACCGGCACCGGCAATTGTTGCGACAGTCGATTGGGGAAAAAGCTTTTTTATCATTGGTGTGTCTTTTTGCGTGATGTAGTTTGAAAGCCCCCCTTTGATAAAGAGTGTCGGTTTTCCGAATCTCTCTTTGCTCTCGAGTCCGGCGTTGATCTCGGCAAAGTTTTTCCGGATGATATCAAGATTCATTTTCCACTTGAATTTTCCTTCCTTATCCCGCATTAAATTCTTCATTAAAAACTGACGAATCGCAAATTCCGGAATATTTTTTGTCAGTAACGCATCGATCTCCTTCCGACTAGTGAATGAAGTAAGATCCAGCGATGCAAGAGCCGAAAGATCAGGATTGTAATTTGAAGCGTATGCCTGCGGCGCAATATCGACAACAATAAGTTTATCGACACGATCGGAGAAAGTTAAAGCAAACTGTATTGCAGTTTTTCCACCCATTGAATGTCCCAGAAGAAACGCCGAAGATAATTTTTGTTGTTCCATGAAATCTCTAACATCATCAGCCATGACTCGGTAATTAAACTCAGTACTGTGTGGAGAACGGCCATGATTGCGTGCGTCGAGGGCAAATGTGTGAAACGATTCGCCGAATTGCTTCCCCATCGTATGCCAGTTATCCGATGAACCGAGAAGACCGTGGAGTATGATTAGAGGGTGTCCGGAACCGTATGATTGGTAATAAAGATGCATGTATCGAATTGTTCGAAAATTTATGCTTTATAAGGTACGCCATTCACGCCCGAATTTCAAGTAAAAACACAAGAAGATACCGGAACAAAGAACTCTGGAAAGATGTCAATTACTCGTGACTAATAATTATTTTTTTGGGGGGATAATTTCCAATGGTAGAAAAAATCGGTATTCTTGGAACAGGTCTTGTTGGACAAACAATTGCCTCAAAGCTTGTGTCCCTTGGATACAATGTAATGATTGGTACACGCGATCGAGTGGATCATCGCCAGTGCAGTAATATTTATGAGCGCGTTCATACTTCTTCGCCTATTAATTCGATCGTCGCGGTGGAAAAGATGACTCTTTGACGTGATTCTGGTGTGATGAAATTTCATGTGTCTGGTAGACCAACGATTTCAAGACCATAATACGTTTTCTTAATGGCGGGTGAGTTGCAAAGAGATCGGCAAAAAAACCCTCTTTTTCATTAACTCTTTTTCCCAACGGGTCGACAATGCAAAATGCTGCAACGCCCTGCTTGCAGGAAACCGTCGGTGCCGAAGCATTCTCGATTTTTTCAAGTGCACTGATTAATCCGTAAGGATTTCGCGTTAACTCGACTGCGGATGCGTCGGCAAGATATTCGCGGTTACGCGATATGGCCATTGCAAGAAGCCACGCGATGAGCGGGGCGAAGAGTGCCGTGATAAGCCATGTAATGATAAAAATGATTTTAAAAATTCCCTTTACCTGTAAGACATTTCTTAGACCGTACTGACCCAGCAACAATCCTTTTCGTGACCAATCGGAGAGAAGAACAACGGAACCGAAAAGCGCAAGATATGCAGTACGTAGACGGATATCATAGTTACGGATATGACTCATCTCGTGCGCGACGACACCCTGGAGTTCTTCCCTGTTGAGAGCTTTTAACAATCCTTTAGTTACAACGATACTCGAGTTTTCGGGATCGCTGCCCATTGCAAATGCGTTTGGATCTTTATCGTTTAGAAAATATACCTCGGGACAGGGAATTCCTGCCGCAATGCGCATTTCATCGACAACATTGAGAAATTCGGTGCAATCAGGATCGTTCTCATCCGGTGGTTCTGCATGGAGAGCCCAGAGAATCGAGTGAGAACCCCAATTAAACGATGTGACGGCACAGACAATTCCTACAACACCGGCGAATATCGTTCCTAATGGAAAAATCCCATGCAATTGAAATTGTGGAAGAGGCGGACGATGAAAAAGATACTGGTAATATTGTTCCCACCCGAGATATGCAATAAAGGCGAAGACAATAATGAAACGGATGAAGAACATCATCATTCGACCCGGTTCGAGAATATCCGACTCATCGTCATCCACGGATGGTGTAAATCCCATCTTCAACCGGCGCCTTAATCTGAAGAGACTCGATCCGACAATCATTATGATGATCGGCAGAGAGGCAACACGAAATGTGAAACGGGAATTTAATACTGAATCAAAAACGAATCCCATTAAGGTCATCAGTACCATGAATGAAGCAATCAGAGACACCGTCATCCGCTGGTTATGCCGCTGCTGCTCGTACAGGTTTCTATGGCACTCAAGTGGCTGCATGTGGCTCTGGTGATCTCTGATATGCCATTGCCTGTAAAAGCATTATACGTTTTCTTATCGGGGGGTGAGTGCCGAATATTTCGGCAAAGAATCCTTCCTTCTCGTTGATTTTCCTTCCATGTGGATCTGCGATGCATAAATGTGCCGTTCCTTTTTTGATCGATGTCGTCGGTTCAGCCGCGCTATCGATTTTTTTCAGAGCTTCTGCCAGACCAAGGGGATTTCGTGTCAATTCTGCAGCAGAAGCGTCGGCAAGATACTCGCGTTTGCGCGATACGGCCATTGCCATTAATTGGGCAAGGAGTGGTGCGAGAAGAACTCCGATAATCCAGATGATAAAAAGGATAGCACCTAACGGTCCGCTGTCCGAACGCGACGAATCGCGCCGTCTACCGCCGAATCGCATACTGAGTCTTGCCCAGTTGGAGATTAAGATGATCGAGCCTACGAATGCCGCAATAATTGTCATGAGGCGCACATCGTAATTCCGGATGTGACTCATTTCATGTGCAACAACACCCTGGAGTTCATCGCGATTTAACTTGTCGAGCAAACCCTGAGTCACTGCAATATATGAATTATCAGGACGCGTTCCCGTCGCAAAAGCATTCGGATCGGGATCGGGAACAATATAAACACTGGGTTGTGGTAGACCTGAAGCAATTCTCATCTCTTCGACGATATTGATTAACTGCTTCTCTGCAGGTTTTCCTGGTGAGGCGGGTACCGCGCCGGTTGAAGCAAGAATTACGCGTGCCCCGCTGCTCATGCTCCAGAACGCCATCACTATGCCGATGACGATTGCTATCGATGTGCCGATTGGAATAGGAAACGAGGGTCCGGAATCCGCATCGACATCATAATATCGTGTAAAATGTTGCGATGGAGATCGATGAGAAAAAGTGTCAAGAGTTCCGGTAATGTATAGATCGAATCCGAATCCAAGAAAAGCGAGAAAGAGTCCGAACAACAGCATTACAACAACGGTCATCCGCTTGTTGTGAGTCTGCTGCTCGTAGAGATTGCGTGAAATAGTTGATGGACTCATTTATTTCTTCAATGACAGATTCACTGTAGGTGCTTCACGTTCTGCAGCTTCGGTGACTTCAAACAACTCCGACGTCCTGAAACTAAAAATCGATGCGATGATATTTCCCGGAAAAACCTGCTGCATTATATTGAATTTTGTGGCAATATCATTATAAAATTGTCGGGCAAAGGAGATTTTATTCTCGGTGCTGGTCAGCTCTTCCTGAAGCTGGAGAACGTTCTCGTTCGATTTCAATGTCGGATAATTTTCGACGAGTGCAAAGAGTTTCGAAAGAGCACCGGTCAGTGCATTTTCCTTCAAAGCAGAATCCGCTATTCCCTGTGCACTGACGGCGGAATTCCGAGCCTGAATGACACGCTGAAGCGTTTCCTGCTCAAATTCCATCTGTCCCTTCACCGTGTTCACTAGATTCGGAATTAAGTCGTGGCGGCGTTTAAGCTGGACATCGATCTGCTTCCAGCCGTTTGTGGTTTGATTCCGGAGAGTAACTAACTGATTGAATTTAATGATCGCCCAGAGGAATACTGAGATGATCAGAAATAGAATAATGAGTGAGATAAGTGCTATCATTGAACGGTCTCCTTATAAGAAAGTTGTACTGAAATAATACAATTTCAGAAATCGAAAAGCAATATTTATCCTTGATACACCGGTATCCCCAGTTCCCTTGCATTCAAAATGCTTGGAACTGCTTCCGGCGGATTAATACCAAGGAAAGGATTCATATCAGCATGATGCCAGGCAGGATAACCCTTTAGAATTCCAATAATGTTCAACGCTGCAAGAAGAGCCATGTTCTTCCGTGTCCAGAGCGTTCCAGAACCGACATGAGGCATCAGGACTACATTTTCAATCCGATGTAATCCAGGAGCAAGAGCAGGTTCTTCTTCGTACACATCGAGTCCGGCACGGAAATGCGGATGAGCCCGGCAGTGATCCACCAGCGCTTTTTCATCGATGACCGGTCCGCGGCTTGTGTTCACAAGAATTGCATTCTCCTTCATCATTAGAAGCCTGGATTGATCGATCATATGCCGCGTTGATGGTGTCAGCGGCACATGAAGACTGACAAGATCTGATTCACGGAGAAGTTCGTCGATCGATGATGAACGTTTCCATCGGATCGGGTCTTCTCCCTGATCGTGTAAAAATGTAGCGTACCGTGTGAGGTAAATTTCAAAAGCTGCATTCTGATGATTGTCGTAATACATAAGGTTCATTTTATGTCCTTCGACCATCATGCGGGCATATGAAGTACCAATCCGTCCTGCACCGATGATACCCAGAGTTTTCCGCCAGAGAAGCTCACCGAGGAGAAGATCGGGCAACCAGCCGGTAAATTTTCCTTCACGCATGTAAGAGTCTCCTTCGACAATTCTCCGTGCTGCGGCAAATGTCAGTGAAACTGCCAGCTCTGCGGTAGTTTCCGTAAGGACCCCCGGTGTATTTCCGACTGCAATGCCATGCAGCGTTGCTGCTGCCAGATCAATATTATTAAAGCCTACGGAATAATTACTAAAAACCTTCCCTCCTGCTTTTACCAATGTATTAAGTAAAGCATCGGAACACTGATCGAACAATTGTCCGAGGATACCATCGCAGCGGTTCCCGATTGCTGCGAAGAGTTCCCCGGCCGGAAGCGTATCGCTTCCACAATAAATTTCCAAACAACAATCGGCTTCAGCGAATACTTTTTTCCATTCCTCACCGGGGAGATTTCTGGTAACAATAATACGCTTTTTCCCGGATGGATTATATATATTCCATAGCGTATTCATTGATACATCTGTTTTTTCTTTGAAGTAAAGAAAATGCCGGAACTATCAATAGACTCTTCTAGAATCGTAGCGATCATAAAATCGTACGATTTAGTGGACTACAGAATTTCACCCACATCGGAGAGTGTCAAAGTCCGTTCAATCTAGTGTCTCGACTGATGCTCGACACTAGGCCCATAAAATCAACCCATGGCGTAGAGGTTGATCGAGTTCACTATGCCGTGGGAGGACGCGTACTGTATAACCATGCCGGCCACTTTTTTCACTACTTAGTGTGGTGGTGAATTCTACAACGCCGCCGCGTTTGCTCTCGGTGGGTTTCATTGAAATAATTTGAGGCTCGGAGATAGATTCATTGGCATCGAGAACACCCTGATATAACTCAACCGTGACATCTGCAGACGTTAATTTTCCGAGATCGAGCGTTGCGGTTACCTGCAATGGATCGCCGACTTTCAGGGGATCACCTATAACGTGCTCCAGGTCCAGAGTCTCGATACGTTCATCCTGTTCTGCCTTTCGTCGGATTGTCTGGGCTTTAACATTTAAGATTTTAATACTCGACCATTGATCACGGAGTGTTGCTTTCCATGCTGCGAGTTCCTTTGCCCGCTGCATTTCGTCGCTTCGAAAGTGGATATAACGATTGTATGCGGGGAGATAAGACTTTTCGGTATATTCACGAACCATCCGGTTTGTATTGAACCGCGGACAAATCGCACGCATCGCCGTTTTCATGCGGCTAATCCATGCCCGTGGTAAGTCGTCGGCACTGCGTTGATAAAAAAGCGGAATAATTTCTTTTTCAAGTAGATCGTATAAGGCGTTAGATTCAACATCGTCCTGATAATTTTCATCATTATAATCTTCGCCGCGTCCGATTGCCCACCCTGTGTTTATCTCGTAGGCTTCGTCCCACCATCCATCGAGAATACTCAGATTGATCGCACCGTTCAGGGTTGCTTTCATACCGCTTGTTCCGCTTGCCTCCAGCGGACGACGCGGTGTGTTCAGCCAGACATCGACACCCTGGACGAGATATCGGGCGACAACCATATCGTAATCTTCAATAAAGACCATCCTGCGGCGGACTTCCGGCAATCGCTCGAAGTGAATGATCTGCCTGATGATTTCTTTCCCCGGTGTATCAAGCGGATGCGCTTTACCGGCAAATAAAATTTGAACAGGCCGCTCTTTGCTGGTAAGGATACTTTTCAGGCGTTCGGGATTACGAAGGATAAGCGAAGCCCGTTTATATGTTGCAAACCGTCGTGAGAACCCGATTGTCAGCGCATTAGGATTCAGTATCTCATCGGCGAGGGCAACCTCGCTATGGGGAATACCGCGCGATTCGAGCTGAGAACGTAAGCGACTCCGTGCGAATGCTACCAGGCGTTCACGGCGGCGTTCGTGAGTCAGCCATAACTCTTCATCAGGGATCTGATGCACACGGCCCCAGAGTTCGGCTTCGCCTGGATTTTCCCGCCAGGTGGGTCCAAGATACCGGTCGTACAATCCTGCCATATCGCGGCTGATCCACGACGGGGCATGCACACCATTGGTAATTGAGACAACGGGGACTTCGTCGACGGGGATGGCCGGCCACACGTTTTGCCACATTTTTCGTGAGACGGTTCCATGCAATTTGCTCACGCCATTACTGTAGCACGACATGCGCAATGCCATGATCGTCATACAGAAACTTTCGTTTTCGTCATTGGGATTCTGACGGCCGAGTCCGAGAAATTCTTTCCGGGCCAGACCGAGTTCCTTATAATAGTCCGAGAAATATTTATCCATTAATTCAGGAATGAAGTAATCGTTTCCGGCGGGGACAGGGGTATGAGTCGTGAACACCGAGCCGGCTGTTGTTACTTCACGCGCCTCGGCAAAGCTTAGATGATATTCTTTCATCAATCTGCGGCATCGTTCAAGCTGAAGGAATGCAGAATGTCCCTCGTTCATATGACAGACTGCGACGCGCTTCCCTAGTGCATGAAGAGCACGACACCCGCCTATTCCGAGCATGATCTCCTGCTTGACACGCATTTCCTTGTCGCCGCCATATAATTGATCGGTGATATCTTGATCTTCCTGAGAATTCGGAGGGATGTTGGTATCGAGGAGATACAACGATACACGGCCGACCTGAACACGCCAGATCTGTGCAACGATGGAACGTCCAGGATATTCTACCGATATGGTAATTGGCTTCCCGTCCGGATCACGCTCGAGTGTCAGCGGCATTGTATAAAAATTGTTCTCGGGATACCGTTCCTGCTGCCAACCGTCGGCATTGAGGTATTGACGAAAATATCCCTGCTGGTAGAGAATACCGACGCCGATGAGAGGGACACCAAGATCGCTTGCCGATTTCAGATGGTCACCGGCAAGCATACCGAGACCTCCCGAATAAATCGGGAGACATTCGGTAAGACCGAATTCTGCAGAGAAGTAGGCAATGGTTGGACCGTCCGAAGGCGGATGAACTTTTTTATACCATGTTACGGGATTATCCATATATGTAGTGAAGCGTTCCCACATTCTGTCGAGCTGGGCAAGGAATGCCTCATCGCGGGCAGCGTCATGGAGTCGTTCCTGCTTAATGCGTCCAAGCATCAGGACCGGATTATGCTGACTTGCTTCCCATAAATCCGGATCGAGCCGCATAAAAAGGGCGAGGATCTCGTGATCCCATACCCAGAGCAGGTTATCGGCAAGCTCACGAAGGCGTTCGAGTTCTTTTGGAAGTGAAGGAGCAACAGTGTACTTAAAGATGGGGCGGGTCATAATGTCCTCCAGCATTTAATAAGTATTCAATATTAACGGGTGGAGAGAAGAAAAGCAAGTCGGGAGAAAGCATGGTAGTGATGTACAAATGGAACACACGTTAGCGGAGAGAAAATTGTAGTGAATTCAGTGTGGACATAGCTATAGAATAGAAACCGAGTGTCCACGATTGACCCCGATATTCCCCGATTGTCCCCGAAATTCCCTGATTGTTCCCGACATTCCCCGATTGTCATCGGGGTAAACGTCGGAGCGGGCTCGGAGTGGGCGTCGGGATGACGGACCCTCAGGGGAGAGATGAGAGCTACCTTACGACGAAAAAGGGATTAATTCTTTTTTCATCCTTCTGAGCTATTCCCGTTTCGAGTAATTATCGATATACTTTTCTACAATACAGTGCACAGACAACTAACTAACGAAGGAGCATTTCTATGAAAATCACGAAGAATCTTGGCATGCTGTTGCTAAGCATCTGGCTCATTGTCTCGGGTCTGGTAGGGATTATTCCGGCTCTCTATTTCAATGGTCTAAGTACGCTCCTGGCGATACTCGCTGTTGCGGCTGGCGTTTTCGTCCTGCTCGACCGCCGGATCGACTGAAAGATATCAAGCCATGAGCTGCGCTTAGGTCTCGACAAAGCCGGGGCAGACTCGTCTCAATACTCTCTCGCTGAGACGAACGCTCGGTGGAATGGGTTGGCGACCAGGCAGGTTATTTCCTAATTGTCGGAGATGATTCTTCGTTTGCCGGAAATATTCGAAACGAACGGGTGAATATTTTTCCATCGCACTCACGTAATCCGGGGTATAATATGTATGGTGCCGGGCAATCGCTTCGAGAACCAGAATGAGGCAACTCCGCTCAATAAGCTCTCTCAGGCTTCCCTGCTCATGAAATCGAGTCCGCCGGGCAAGTGCAAGAGTCCTATACATAAACGTAATAAGGCGGTTGGTAATTTCGTCAAGGAATTCCCTGCCGGATGCATCGCCGATAATGGTTGTCTGATGGTCGTCAAGGTCGCTCTGGAGATCTTGTAGATCGTCGATGATTTGAAGAAACACCCCATAACCAAAAAGAAACTCCGCATCTTCTGCTGATAAATCTCCTTTAATGAGATATCCGTCGGCAAGCACCGATGTCCCCCCTTTTTCAATGCTGATGTCAAGAAGTTCGTGCGAGGAGGGTCTTCTGTTGGTGCTTTGCTGGGAAACGCTGCGAGTCTGGGCATGATGGATAGCCAGAAGACTTTCGTACACATGGGGATATGTTGCGCGATCGAATTCCTTCTCGATCATCTCAAAAAGTTTGTACATGTCTCGTTCAAGATTGTTCGTTATTGACACCGGCATTCCTGCAAGTCTGAGAGCAAGACGTTGATTGAGTCTCCGCTTCGTTTCTCGATCGATTTCCGGTGCATCGAGAGTGTTGTCTGTGTATGGATATAACATGCTGTAAGCGAAGCAGGAAGGCGTCATCGCGACTTTTTGATTGAGATACACCTGAATACTGTTTACAATCCAGACATTCCTGAGAGCCTGGTATATGTCATCGCTGCTTAATTCCGGATTGAATTTTTTCGCCTCGCTGATGAAATCATCCGTTGATAAAGAAAATTCCTTTTGGGTCTGCTCGTCGAATGTACAATGGAAAAGTCCGACTGAATTAATGAGCGAATTTCGAACGATGTTTTTTATATGATGAAAGCGGATCGGATCGTTGCCCGTACTGTCGTTTGCCAATGAAGAAGAAGCCTGCGCAATGATACAATCGAGTTCTTTCTCCTTCTGGCGTTGCTGTTCGGGAGTGAAATGTTCGTGCAATTTCGGAAAACCACCGGATGAGGCATTCCAGAGTCTTTTATAGTAAGACTTTAACGAATTCACGAAAGCGTAAAAGCCTGTATCGGTATAGGAATAAGTCTGCATTCTATCTTTCGTACGAACGATATGGTACAAAGTTACGGTAAATTTTCTGTTTCTCAAGTATCCTATTCGGTTATTAAATATACGGACGGTGTTGAATTCAATCGAATACAGGGGGGCGATTGGGATCTCTCAAATGTTCGAAAATATCGCTTATATGACGAGTATTTGTACGATTCGAAGACAAAGCGGGAAGAGCATCGGGATTGAAAAAGTTAACGGCGAGTGTTTCCTCACTCGCGCACGCTTCACCACCGATAATGTCGCAGAGAAAAATAATTTTGAAAGCGTGATAAAATTCAATTGGGATCCCCCCTCTGTTGGCGTCGTATATACCGATAATTTTTCGCGGCATAACAATGAATCCACTCTCTTCCCGGACTTCCCGAACGACGGCTTCAGATGGCGTTTCACCGACGTCAGCCCAACCACCAGGCATACACCAGCAATTATCGATGCGCTCCTGTACAAGAAGGATTTTGCCATCGCGGACAATCGCTCCACGAATGTCAATTTTCGGAGTGGCATATCCCGGTTGTATTCGGAAGTTTTCAACCAGTTCCTCGCGAGGGCAATTGGAATAATTCTCGATGATTTCGGCTGCAATTTCGAGTAATCGCCGGTATCGCTGAATGTCATAATTAGTCGTACTGTAACTCAGGCCGGTCTGCCCTAACGCCTGAAGTTCACGAGCCCAGGAAAGCCATAACGGTTGAAGTGAATTGGCTATCATATTTTTTTATCGGCTATCTATGATTCACGTTTGAGGATAACGAGCGAGAGATCGTCACTCGGATACGCGTCGCCTATGAACCGGTCAACCTCGATGAGTAACTGTTTTCCAATGTCTGCGCATCCTGCCGAACTCATGGTGAGAATGAGACGATGAAAACGATCATCGCCAAAAAAATCTCCGTTGCGGTTTTGCGCTTCGGTAAGACCATCGGAGTACACAATCATAGTCTCATGGGGACCGAGTTCAATGTGTTGTTCGATGAATTCCGCATCAGGCATGATACCAAGTGCCGGTGCGACGCTTTTTAATTGTTCAATCTCTCCATGCCGGACGATGAGTGGAGGGAGATGTCCTGCGTTGAGAAGTCGGATTGCCCCGCAGTCCGACGAGATTTCCAGATATGCGAGTGAGGCAAATCTGCTTGGAATACTGTCGCGGCAGAAAATTTCATTCAGGCGCGTTCCCAGCTCGGAAAGAGACGGAAAATAGGGTGCAAGTGCCCGAAGGGTCGACTGTAATTTCGACATCAATAATGCCGCGCCCAATCCTTTTCCTGCAATATCCCCAAGCGCGATTCCGAGGCGGTTATCTGAAAGTGGAATAGAGTCGACCAAATCTCCACCCACATCGTTTGCCGGTCGCGAGAAAAGCCAGATCGACCATCCTGAGAGTACAGGATTCTCCTTCGGCATCAGTGCAGATTGAACGACACGGCCCGCTTCAAGTTCACTTCGCGCGAGAAGCTTGTCTTTGAGTTCAAGCATTAGAATCAGGAGAATAAGAATAAAGCCAAATATGGAAAAATGAAATGATATATTTGAAGAATCAAATTGGATCGTGGAGTTTCCTAACCACATTACGATGATACTCAGGACAAGTAAAATTCGACGTGTGGGGCTGAGTCGAAGAATCAATACTCTGAAGAGTTGAAATCCAGTCGAGAAAAAGCGTTTAACCCGGCCTTTTGAGGCAAGACGCTTTTGTGTTTCCTTATCAATGAAAAATTCATACAGGTCATCGAAATCACGACGGATGTTTTTACCTAGATCTTTACGATGAAGATCATCCCAGATGGTCTTACGAATTCCCGGCTTTATCCTTCCATCGTTTTCATGCTGTGAGGAGTTGCCATTCATCGCTGTATTTTTAAACAATGTAGAAAGTCTGTCATTCTTTCCTTATTGATACGCTGAGCCTGTAATATTGTTCCATTGTATGTGCTTTGCTCCTTGTGGGCGCCCGTGTACGGAGCAAGCGGCTTAGATTAATTCTTCGACAATCGCTGCGGCATCTTTGACATACTGCAGGCACCGGGTTCTGAAAAGATCCTGTTCTTTTATTACCCTTTGGCCCTCCTCGGTATTCATGTCGGCTCCTAATAACTCTCGACAGTTTATCGTTTTATGGAGCGCAAGAAACTTGTTCGTAAAGGTATTAACAAGTTTATAGGTGTGTTCCTTTGCTTCTTCATCCTCCGGGGTGTACCTACCATATTTCAGACCCAGAACAAGAAATGCACCGACAACTGCCCCGCAGGTTCCCTGCATCCGCCCCATTCCCGCGCCAAATGGGCAGGCGATTTTCAGAGCCTGCTGTTCGTTGAGTCCGAGTGAAGGCGAGAAGGTCGAAAATACGGCCTGGGCACAGTTGAATCCTTTACTGAACAATTCAACAGCGTTTTCTGGATTTTTCATAGTCGATAAAATAAATAAGTGACTTGTTAATTTTTTTATCACATAAGAAAAATTAAAGCAATCGCCGATGTTGGCGACAATTTATTTTCTCGTTTTACATCTCCTTGCACATTGCAATAAATTCTATTTTGATATAAAACGCAATAGCAAGAGGTTACATCTCATAATCGACGACTGCCCGGGATTCTCTTATTGAGCCGACAAAATCCGATACTCTAACATGATCGGGATGTTTTTGATATGTTTCAAGATCGTCTTTGTTGCGAAATTCAGAGTATAGCACGATATCATATGCCATAGTACTTGGATTAAAATTGCAGCCGACTTCCAGTGCATGAATAACGGAAATTTTTTCCTTGAGTTCTTCAAGCATCGACTTCATTTTCTTAAGATTTTTTTCTTTCGACAGTTCATCGACATTCTTTTTAATTTTCCACATTACGATATGTTTAATCATATATGCCTATTCTCCTTCCAGTATACCGAATCGATTTCGTGCGTAAAAAAGAACTGTCATATTCAGTAAACACAAAAGACAGTTCAACGACTTCATAGTCATGGAGTGCTTCATGAATATATTTTTCCTGGGATAATGAATACGGGGAAGTGATGAACTAATATTCTTTCAACATCATCAAGCCATTCGATACGTTGATCGGATGTGCTTGTGACGATGACACTATATGTCGTTCTATGAAAATTTCTTACGCCGCATAGTTTGAAAATGCAATTTTTCCAGATGGTTTCCAAAGGATCGCCAAAAACTTCCCGCTCTCTTTCCGGCCGTGTATTCGATGTGTTGAAGACGACGGCGGTTTCGGCTTTAAGAAGACCGAGCGGTGTGCCCTCGCCGCTGTCGCCATTGATAAACTGATATGTAACAGCAGGACGAAAGACACGATCGATCCACCCTTTCAATATTGCAGGCGGTTGCCCCCACCAATTCGGATGAACAATAACAATTCCATGCGAATTTGCAATTTCATTGCAGTGCAATTTGATGGTTTCCGGGATGACGGCAGTCGTCTGAAATTCTTCGAATGGAAGAATAGGATCGAAATGCTCTGCATAGAGATCGTGATAAAATACAGAATAACCAAGACGCCTTAATACTTCGGCACTCCGGCAGGCAATTGCATGATTGAAACTCTGCGTGTTGGGGTGTGCAACGATAATGGAAATATTTTTATTCACGGGGATTGGTATCCTTTTTTACATCCGAAATTTTTTATAAAGGAGATTTTCGATTGTCGTCGTCGGGGATCAGAACACTGCATCCAACACGTGTCGGATGATCCCGAACCAGTGTTTTAGATTCTAACTTGCGGATTATACAGAGAATAAGTAAGTCTCCACCCGCACCCATAGTAAAGATCAAGCCAAAAAATAATAACCAGCCGGATCCCGTAATCACCGATACGATTGATGGAATTAATCCCTCCAGCAGGTACGGCATCACGCACCCAATTCTGTATGAGCGGGCATTCATCGACTCGGTACAATGTGCGAATGGTGAAAGAGATTTCCAGTGCATGCCAAAATGAATCGTTTGAAGAGGTTTACCGGCAAAAAAAGACCACGATAATCCGTGAACGAGTTCGTGGAATGCACTCCCGAGTACGACATATAATAAAAGCAGAAAAAGGAATGCCGTGTTTTTCATGAAGGCGATAATTTCAGTATAACCCCAGAAATGATGATAGAGGGCTAAAAAAAACATCGCAAGCGGCAGAGGAATAAGGATACCGAGTATTGTCGCTTTTGTGAAAGAGATAGAAATGTCTTTTTCCATTTTATCAAAGAGTTAATTTTTAAGGTGAATACGCTGCAACCGTTTCCGGTGCAACTGCCGGTATTGTGACAGAAATGTCCTCCCGAGGCCAAGGTTCTACCGCTTTATTTCCATTCCGGGAGCATCATCCGGTCGTCTCACAAACCCCAGTTTTTCATAAAACGCCGTTTTCTCTTTTGCACAGAATAGTTGAATATCCCGTATATTCTTCGAGCGGCAATGTTCAACAAGTCGGTTCATGATAGCGCTGCCAATTCCCTTGTATTGATATTCAGGAAGAACAATGACATCGATGATAAGAGCATGGAAGACGCCGTCGGAAAGAATTCGTCCGAACCCGACAAGGGAATCTTTATGATATGCTGAAATCATGTACCAGCTCCGTCCGAGAGCTTCGTGCAGCTGATTCTCATTCAGGCGATATTCTTTATTCCATCCTGTGGATTCGAAGAGTCTATAGAAGGCTTCCTTTGAGGGAAGTGTAACTTGATATTCATAGGAATCCATCGGCATGCTTCCTTTCACTACTCTATACTAATTTAACAGATAACTTTTCTTAAGCAATATTACAATATTTTTTGGACGTCAGCCAATAGGGGCAGGTGCTTATGCGAAGTGTTAAGAGGAGAATTTTTTGATATGCGATGAAAATGAGGAATGGTTGTTTCAGAGAGGCAAGTTCTCTCATATCCGAAGACAGAACAGCATTTAAAAAAAATCCATTCGAATTTCTCCTTTCTCACCGTATTACGAAAGGTTCGGTACTTCAGGATGAGCGAGTGAATGTTTTTTCAATTCATCTTCAATGGCCAATACAACTAGTCGAAGAAGCGATGTCGAACCGGTATCTTGAGAAACAGTATCAAGCCGTTCATCTTCTCGATAGTAATCATCAACCGACCTGACTACCTCTCTAATCAAACGCGCGGCCTCATGAAGTTTTGTCTGTTCGGTTTCTGTAAGCGAAAATTCAATTTTTGGACGTACCATAAATTCAATCCTCCGATAAATTTCTTAATTGATAAGTACCCCACATTACTTATACCGCAGCCACTTCGGATTTTGTGACAGATATTTCGTTTTGGCCTTATTTTAAAGGGGTAAAAACGATGGATAATCCAAGGACACAAGAGTTCTGGAGAAGTCTAGGGAGCGCTTTTAATTTTAGATGCTAAAATGCTGTTCTCGAGTGAGATGCACGGTTAATCTTTGGGGGCTTTCTCAAATATTGAGATGATTTTCTTTAAAACTTCGGTATAGTCGAATGTAACTCCAACACCGACTCCCGGCGTAGTGATATGGTACGGTCCATAGGTCTGGTTTCGTTGCAGCATCATTAATTGATTGAGTGTGGCCGGATCGATTTTTCCATAGCGGGACATTTGTGCGTTGAAATTTTCTTTTGCCCACGCGAGCAGAGAGTCTTTCCTTGTTTTCGGTCGGGTTTTTTTCATTTCTTCACGCAACGCAAACTGTTTGAAACCGGGATAAAGAATAATAAGAGAATCAATTGCACCTTGTGAAACCTTTCCGTTGCCTGACGCGACAGTTGAGGTTGTATCGTTGGAACCAGCACCTGCGATGACCGGAGATTCAGATGTGTCGCTGACTTTATCGGGGACAGGAACCGGAAATCCACCGACTGGTCTTCTTGGTTGGTAAACTCCCCCATTGTGAACTTTTATGGGTGATGTGGTTGTCGATAGTGAACTGAAAAGTATGGATGGTGCGTGTGGATTTGAAGAGATGACAACTGTAATTTCCGGTTGATGAACTTCAAGATAACTTCCGGGATTCAGTATAATTACTATAACAATTAAGAGCGCGAATATAATCAATGCTGAAACAAGGGCGTACTTTTCCTCCTGTGTGGCCTTATATGATCGTATGCTCTTCATATTTCCATTGTACTGGTATTCCTATTTAGACAGTCGGATCGAAAAAAAGTTACGCCATAGGGGGCGAATTTTAAAAAAATCCCGTTTGATAATCTTTTAAAGAGGACAATCTCCGGGTGGAAGGTGTCCATGTATTGTCATTCCAACGGAGGGTGATCACTTCTCAGCAGGTAACAATAGAAGCCCCCGATGAGCGATTGTTATTCACAATACCGTAAATCTACGAAGGATATCAGTCTATTTTTTCCAGATCGTACGGCGTACGCTGATAGACGTAGTAGTTCAGCCAATTTGAGAAAAGCAAATTGGCATGACTTCGCCACCGTACAATTGGCATTTTTGTAGGATCATTATTGGGAAAATAATTTTCAGGCACTTCAATTTTCAATCCTTTTTTAACATCTCTATCATATTCTTCCTTCAGGGTAAAGGGATCATATTCGGAATGTCCTGTAACGAAGACCTGCCGTCCATCGGTCTTTGCGAGAATATAAAGACCGGCTTGTTCCGATTCCGAGATAATTTCTAAATCGGGAACGGTAGCAACATCCGACTTTCTGATTTCGGTATATCGTGAATGAGGAGCAAGAAAGATATCGTCGAATCCGCGGACAATCGACGCTGTTTTATTATTGACGGTATGGGGGAAAACGCCAAACATTTTTTTCGGCAGCGGATATTTGGGAATACCATAATGATAATACAATCCTGCCTGTACACCCCAACAGATATATAGAGTGGATGTCACATGATGTATTGTCCATTCCATAATATCTTTCAACTCTTCCCAGTAATCCACCTCCTCGAATTCCATCTGTTCGACAGGCGCTCCGGTGATGATCATGCCGTCATATTTACTTTGATTCACCTGGTCAAAAGTTTTATAGAATTTCTCAAGGTGATCTATCGGTGTATTGCTTCCGGTATAAGATTTTGTCCGGAGAAGGCCGATTTCAACCTGAAGCGGAGAATTCGACAGATTGCGCAGTATATGTTTCTCGGTTGTGATTTTTAGCGGCATCAGGTTGAGTATAAGTATCCGTAATGCGCGGATATCCTGATGAAGGGCATGTGATTCGCTCATCACGAACACATTTTCATTCCGCAATGTTTCTATTGCCGGTAATTCATCGGGAAGGATGAGTGGCATAGCAACTCCTTACTTTATTGATATTCAACAATTGTTTTTAATAAGATACGACAATTAAGATCACTTTTTCAAGTGCTATTCATTGATACGTTTGATGGTTACAATGGTTTTATCATCGGCAAACGGGGCCTGCGCCGAATAGACCTGAATGTCCTCGAGAATTCTCTGGGTGATTTCTTTTGCAGAAAGATGTTTATACGCGAGCAATTTTTCGCTCAGGCGTTCTTCACCAAACATCTCTTTATTGGCGTTCATTGCTTCCGTAATGCCGTCGGTATATATGAGCATAATATCGTTCACATGAAGGTTGATATTCTCGGTCGAAAAACTCTGGTCGGGTGCAAGACCAAGAACCGGGCCGGTGTTTTCAAGCTGCGTGATCGTATCAGTCCGGGCTGAATAATGCAACGGACTATTATGGCCTGCGTTGCAGAAGAGGCAGAGACCTTTCTTGTTATCGAATAGTTCGGCATAAAAAAGGGTCACAAACCGTTCATCAGGAAATGTGCGATGGATGAGGTTGTTGATTTTTTTGATTATGGTGTTAATCTTTGTTTCGAAACTTGCCCCCATTTTCAATGCACCGGAAATATACAACGCCTGGATTGCCGCTGAGAGTCCTTTACTCGCGGCATCACCGACCACAACCCCGAGGCGATCGTTCGATGCGCCAATATCCAGATAATCGAAAAAGTCTCCGCCTACGATACGTTCAGGAAATGAGACGCCGAAAAGCTGATAAGGCCCGAAATCATGTTCATGTGCGGGTAGAATGCTGCGTTGGATTTCCCTGGCCTGATCGATGTCGCGCTCGAGCCACCGTTTCTGCTCGGCGATATTTCTGTTGCGCATTGCCGATGTCACGGCACTGCTGATGATATTCATCGTATCTATCAGCTCCTGATTCAGCGAGGGGGAATTCAATGCAAGAATATATTGATAGAGGCGCTGTTCGCCTATTTTAATGCGCTCTCCGACTCCGGTTGCCGAATAACGCTGGATGCCCTTCCTGCGTAAATAGGCATTTGTTTCGTTTGCGAGGATTGATCGGTGTTTCCCGACCTCATAAAAAATCGGATTTTCAGATACACGAAGAGAATATCGATCCTCGATCTGCGCCATATCGCCGAGTTGTTTCACCAGAATATATGATTTTTTCGATGGGCTCAGACTCCATAGCCGTCCACCGGTAAGATTTACAGTCTCATGCGCGATAATTTCCTTCAGAACATGCAAAAGGAGTTCTTCGTTCGTCTGGAAATTCTCGGCTGTAAGTCGTTCAATTGTGCGGAAGAGTTTTCGTTGATTCATGAAGGAATAATGATATGTGAAGAACAGACATTTCTTTTATAAGATATTAAAAAGTCTCATCGAATACAAATCGTTTTTTTATTTGATCTGTCGATTTTCCATTTATAATCATAACATAAATAAATGCAATTTCATTTACGGTTTTATTATTAATAAATAGGGAGGAACTCAAAAGAATTATTTCGATTCTTTTAAAAGGCAGTGATCATTCTTGCGGTTATATCTTTTTAGCAATTTACAATACACAGCCTGCTCGCGTCGGCATGCCCCCACTGCAGAAGCAGGAGAAAACGATGCATATCGGCATGAAAAATCGCAGAACAATGGAAACGACGGACGTGATGGTGCCGATTGTAGGTTGGATTTTTTCTTCGTTTGTGTTCTGCTCTTTGCCATACATAATGTTCAGATACTATTTTCGCAGCAGCCAGATAAAAAAAGGTGCACCGAGAACTGCCGTAATTGCACCCACCGGTATTTCTGCCGGTGCCAGTATGGTACGCGCAATCAAATCCGCAAGGAGGAGAAATATCGCTCCGGTGAGAAATGATGTCGGGAAAACAATCCGGTGATCGGGTCCAAAGAGAATACGACAAATGTGTGGAATAACCAGACCCACGAAGCCGATGACACCGCTGACAGAAACAACGATCCCGATCATCATGGATGCGAGAATATATGAGATCACTTTCAGTCTTGGAACATTCACCCCAAGTTGTGTTGCACTGTCTTCACCACTCGCAATCAAATTGAACTGGCGGCCGAACGACCAGAACACCATCGATCCGATAAGAACGACGGGAATAACAATAAAGAGTGATGCCGTATTGGCGTTGCTTAAGTTTCCTAGAAGCCATAAATAGCTGGTACGCAGCTCCTGGTTGTACAATGATATAAGGAGAAGGATTATAGCATTGAAAAAAGTGCCTATCATAACACCGGCAAGTAATAGAATATTGGTATCAAGTTGCCCCCGCCGGCGTCCAATGGTATACACAAGAACCATTACGCTTAGCGAGCCAATAAATGAAGCAGCCGGAATAAGCGCAGCCGTTCCGGCGACCAATGCAATCAGAGTCCCGACTGTTCCACCGCTTGATATGCCAAGGATATAAGGCTCTGCGAGCGGATTACGGAACAAAGCCTGAAATACACAACCTGTGACGGATAGGGCGGCACCGACCATCATTGCAAGTATTACACGAGGAAACCGTAATTGCCAGAGGATCACAAGCTCGCTCGACGGGATGGCGGCGGTTTTTCCCAGAAGTGCGTCTGTAACATGCGAGAAAGGAATCGTCACACTTCCGATGGCGAGTGAAACGACACCCACAATGAAAAGGATCGCAGCAAGACTGCCGGTACTAATTGCCGTACGCCTGAATGTGAGAAAGGGAGGTTTCATCTGTTTGCAATTTCAATAAATTGCCAGAGTGTTTCAACCAGGCTATCGATACCCTCGTGTGAGACTGCAGAAATCTGACAAACAGGAATTTTCTTCTCGAACTTTAATTTATCCAATTTCTTCCGTGCATAATCATCGAGCGTATCGATCTTTGTCAGTGCAACGAGGCGCGGTTTATTTAAAAGCGAAGGATTATACGATTCTAATTCGTTCATCAGGATTTCAAAATCGTTTTTCGGTTTCTTGCTGAAGCATTCGATTAGAAATACGAGCACTTTAGTTCTTTCAATGTGACGCAAAAACTGCATTCCCAGGCCTTTTCCCTGATGTGCACCCTCGATCAACCCGGGAATGTCAGCAACCGTGAAGCTTTTAAATTCCTTATATCGGACTATACCGAGGTTCGGGACAAGTGTCGTGAAGGGATAATCCGCGATTTTTGGCTTTGCTGCCGAGATGCTGGCAATCAATGTAGATTTCCCGGCATTCGGGAAGCCGATAAGGCCGACATCTGCGAGAAGCTTCAATTCTAATTGGATTGTTATTTCTTCACCCGGTTCACCCGGTTGTGCAATGCGCGGTGTTTGATTGGTAGGAGTAGCAAATTCTGCATTTCCCTTTCCACCCCGTCCGCCGTGAACGACAATAGCGGAGCTCCCGTGCTGTAGCAAATCGGCAATGATTTCATCAGTAACAATATTGCGCACGATTGTTCCGCACGGAACCTCGAGAACGATGTCATTTCCATTCTTTCCGGTTTTGTTTGCGCTCTGACCGGGGATACCATTACCCGCTTTGTATTGTCGGTTATATCTGAAATCGAGAAGTGTGTTCAGGTGCCTTGTTGCCCGCACTATGACGTTGCCCCCTTTGCCCCCGGTTCCTCCGTCAGGTCCTCCTTTCGGGACGTATTTTTCACGGCGAAAGCTCACCATTCCTTTTCCACCGTGGCCGGCGTGAACCGTGATTGTTGCAAGATCGATAAATTGCATCGTCAATCTGTCCTTGATTCGGGGTAGCGGGTATAGATGAGATCTGCAAATCGCATGGCATCTTTTGAATCGGGATCGATATCATTCGTAATAAATATCTCGTCCAGAAATGCCGCGGCTTCTTTCCAGGTATGTATTTTATTCAGTTTAAGGATAGCAGCAGAGTATTCAACTTCGTTCCGCTTGAATATCTTTTTAATAATTCTCTTTTGTTCTGAAGGATCGATTGATTTTCTCAGATCGAGGAGTTTCGGTTCCTTTTTTTCAATCACCCCCCCCTCATCGAATGCTTTAACGGATTTTCGGCGTTGAGACTCAGGACCAGTAGGTGTCGGTTTTTGGATCTTTTTTTCGACGGGTTTTTTGGTCTCCGACGGTGGTTGTGCCAGCGCTTCCGGTGTTATTTCTGCGGCAGGTGGTTCTTCGCTCATTTCAATCATTTCGGTTTCGTGTGACGGCTGTTTTTCTTCTTCGGCGACACCTGAAGAGGGTTTTTCCATCTCAACCGAAGCGTCTTCATTTCCGCTTCGTATTTTTTCAATGATTGTTGCAAGTTGCCAGACGGAGATTTCTTTTACTCCTTGAAGCATCTTCTCTTTTTCGAGCCGTGCGCGTATGGCATCCAGGCGCTTGTCATCGAAAAAAATAATAAGAGCATCTATAGTTACTTCATCTTTGTGGTCGGTCTTTCCAAAATTGAGAAAGTCAAAGATCGGCGTCGTCAGCCGGGCAAGCTCGATACTATTGTGAGTTTGAACAACGCGATCGTCGATTTTCTGTATAAGAAGACGGAACTCGTCGACACGGATTGACACAATACCTTTTTCGGTAAAGTATTGTTCCAGGATTTCATTAAAGTACAGGTATTCCGAGCAGTATGTAAGTTTAAAAAGAATTTCATGAATGCTTTCCGTACTTTTTTGATTGAAAAGAAAATTAATCAATGTCCACTCGGGACGGAGCAAATAATTGAAGTAGAAATGGATTGACTTATCCAACGTTGCTAAGAAATCGTCACGGTCAAAAACAAACCGACTCACAAGCAACATATCGATCTGTTGTTGCAGGCTTTGAATTTCTGGTAAATTATAGTTGAACCGTTTCGAGGCAGATGAAGCCGTACGTTCTTCCTTAAGCCATTGCCGGACTTCGGATTTAAAGTATGTTTTGATTGTTGGCGGTATTACGCTTCGCTGGACCTGCAAGAGAGAAATTGTTTCCGCATCAAGAATCGTCGCAGCGACGAGAGCCTGGTTGATTGCCGTCATCTCCTCTTCAAACATGGGGCGCGGTTCGTTCATTTTTTCCCCTCTTGTTGAACAAGGTTTTTCACGCGACGTATTTCTTTTTCGGCAGCGGCTTTGAATGTTGCATCGAGGCCGGGCCGATCGATGATTTGTTGGTACATACCGATTGCCTGTTTGTACTTACTCATTTTTTCATAGGATTGGCCCGACATGTAAAATGCATTCGCTGTCCAATCGATTTTCGTTTTCTTCGTAACCAGGTATGGAACTTTCAAAAACTCGAGAATTGCTTCCTGATATTGCGTTTGATAAAAATAGCATTCGCCGAGATAATAACGGATCTCGGCCTCAAGATCGCTGTCCGCTTCGTCGAGCAGATGTTGGAATTGAATAATAGCCTGATCATAGTAACCGAGTTTTTCGTAAAGAATACCTATATCCACACGCTTGTCGGTAATACTTTCGTCGTTGGGATATAGTGAAATAAATTTTCGTGTCAATTGCAATGCTGCATCGTACACACCGACCTCTTTATATGCTACAATGATGTTATTCAATGCAAGCGGAAGAATCTCGGCATCCGTACTACTATCGACGATAACTCGGTAATAACCAATAGATTTTTCATATTGTTCTTTTCGGAAATAAATATTTCCGAGAGCAAGCCGGGTTCGTGAAAGGATCGGTGCCGTCGGATATCGCTCCATAACATTCTCTAGAATCTTCACGGCTTCATCGGTACGATTCTGTGTCTCCGCGATGCGTCCGTTCCAGTATAGAGCTGCAGGGGCCGATGCCGTCTCGTCATAATCGTCAAGGATTTCATCGAACGCCTTTTTTGACTTCTGATATTCCTGTTTCCTATAATAATGGGTACCGCGCTCGAGGGTAAATTCAGCAATGAGTTCATATTCATTTTTATAGTTTTTCTTGAATTGTTCGGTCCTGCGCTCGGCATCCGTGATGGCATTGGATCGGAATTGGGCTATGATAATGCGTGATTCGCAATATTTTATTTCTTCATCGGAATTACTTTGTTGTTCGATTGTGGAATATTGAATAATAGCGTCGGCATAGTTACCGCTCTGAAATAAAAGATCGGCCATTTGACGGCGAGTTCCAGCGGCGGCATTCAATTCACTGGCACGCTTGAAGAAAGATGTGGCCAGCTCAATGTTTCCTTCGCTTCGGGCATAATTACCCAGTGCAGTGAGAGCGTCAACAGCGGGTGGAGCGGTGTTATCTAGCGTAAGATATTCCCGGTATAATTCTTTTGCATGCATAGCATTATTGAGCTTTGCGTAGAGTGAAGCAAGCGCGATGATGATATCAGGTCGTGGAGTCTCTGACGTGAACGCGTTTTCTTTTTGTTTATTGAGAAGGGCGTTATATAAAGTAATTGCATCATCGTAGTGTGCAGCGCGGGCGGCAGCTTCCGCTTTTAAAAGTTCTGCCTGCTGTGCATACAATGTATATGAAAACTGACTGAGAATCCGGTCACATAATGAAATCACATCTGTAGTTTTCCCCTCATCGAGCGAATGTTGCGCCCTCCGGATCAACGCGTCTGCAGTGTGTCGATGGTTGGAGTACAATTCGGAGTATTGGGCATACAGGACTACAGCAGAATCCTTTCTTCCGCTCAATTCTAGTGCATGGGCTGACAGATAAAGAGCCTCCTGATTGGTTGTACCGAATGGCTGCAGAAGATGCAAGGCACTGTCGTAATTTTGTGCTGTCATCGCCCGTTCAGCGATCTGAATAGCATAAAAAGCCCGCTTCTCTGGAGAAGAAAGTCTTGCGATTAGTTCATCCGCACCGGTCAGTAAACCCTCGCGCATCAAGCTGCGTTCAAGGGTTGCTTCGGGGGCCAATGATGAAGATGGATATCGCTGCAGAAACTCGTCGTACGCCTTCAGTGCATCGTCGGTGGCGTGCTCATCGACGGCCGAGAGTAAACGAAGCGATCGTGCGCGTGCCGCTGCGGCCGTTTGCTGCTGTGTTGTGTCAGAGAGTCCCTGCGCGATTGCGTTCGTGTATTGTGAGGCTGCCGAACGATAGTCTTTCAGATCATTGAAATATATCTCGGCAAGCTTATATGAAAGATCGGCGCGCGATTGTTGGGCAATTACGTCGGCCATTATTCGTGCGAGTTTGTCAAGGCCGCCGTCGCGATTCTTAAGCACATACGTCTGTAGTGAATCGATGCGATGCTCGATTATTTCCGCAAAATCGGTTGCCGGATATTGCTGCAGAATATCTTGATATGCTGCAATTGCTTTCTCGGTAGTCGAGGTCGATTCGGTACAGCGTGCAATACCAAAGAATGCTTCGTCGGCATATTCGGAATTGCTATATGTGACCGTAATATCGTGGTATAGTTCCAGCGCCAGAGGAGGATCGTTGAGATTCTTTTCTGCGATTTCGGCCGCAGTAAGCAGCATTCGCGGTACACCACCGTCATCGGGGTAGGCAGAAATAAAGTGTCGTGCAAAAGTAATGGCTTCGCGATAATGCTTTTGCATTGATGCGTTCTGTGTACAATAGACAAGGGCGAGCCGCGTTTCCGGCGATGCGGGGAAGCGCTGTACGATCTGTTTAAAATATCCCTGCGATTTCTGAAGATCGTTATTCTGTTCCGATGCTTTGCCGGCAGAGAACAATGCCTGTGGAAGAAGCGGACTTACTGGAAACCTCCGAATAAAGGTGTCATATGAACTTAAGGCCGTTCGTATATCGTGCAGCTGGTATGCAGTGGTTCCGTATTGAAGAAGTGCATTTTGCTGCAATGTCGTATCAACGTTTGTCGTATCATTAGCCACTTTTTTCAGCAGGTCGCTTGCAGCCGTAAGATTTCCCTGTTGACGGTACAATGTCCCGAGGGCCAGTGCAGCAGCCGGTGCAATCGAACTTTTCCCATACAATGACAATGCTTCGCGAAGATTTTTTTCCGCTTCTTCAATTTTTCCGATTGAGGCGTTTAGATTTCCAAGTGAAACAAGGGCTTCGGCTTTAAGCCCCGGAATTGATCCGTCAAGAACACGGCGAAACTCTGCACGCGCCTGCTCGGTATTACCTTCTTTTGCGAACAGCGAACCGAGACGAAGACGTGCTATTAGCACCGATTGATTTGTAGTGTATTCCTGAATAAGTGCGCGGAGGACTTTCTTTGCATTTTCCATATCGGATGCACGCTGGAAGAAATCACTCGCTCGGAGAAGCGCATCCGGCGCAAGTTTGCTTGTCGGATAAAAAACTTTCAGACGTTCAAACGCTGAAGCCGCTTCCGCAGCGTTGCCAAGCGCCGCATAAGATTCGCCCACCTGCCACCATGCATCCGCAGCTTTCGGATGCTGGGGATAGCTGATGGAAAAATTCTGGAATTGTGTGCGCGCCTCTTCGTATCTTTTTAACTTCAGCAATGCGGCGCCAATATAATACCGTGCTTCGATTCCCTGTTCGGTGTTCGGATATGCTGTAACGAAATTCCTGAATTGATCCACCGCAAGGTCAAAGAGCTGATCATTAAAAAGGTTCAATGCAAGTTTAAAATCGGCATTTTCCTTGGTATCCTGAGCCGGTGAGAGCAAGACGAAGGAACAGACAATACAGCTAAAAAGGAGAAATTTGTGGATGCCAATCATGATCAGAGTACTGTGAAATTATTTTGATAAATGTACTATTTAATGAACTGCCAATCAAGAGCAGTGGCACTTACAATAAAATTACGCCTGGTAGTACGGGCTGCAACTCATGGACAGGCAGCTTGAATCTGGAGACGGAAATCTGTATTTTTCCCAAAGAACGCTCCACTGCCGGGTTACTCACAAAATCGATTTGCCATTTTACACCTAGGCCTTTCAAGTGGGTTCCCCGAGGCATCTCGGAATATCATAACTCCTCAAGGAGACAGCTATGCGAAATATCATCCTTCTTTCCTTTTCTCTAGTTCTCAGTGTCACATCGATGGTCGTTCCCCAGACAAGCGGCAAAATCGATTTAATCATAACAACACCTGTGGGAGAAACTCAGACTATCGATCAAACACAGATGATTGTTGCTACTTTCAATCAGCCAATGGTTCCGCTAAGAGAAGTTCCGGTAAATGAAGACAGCGGTCCACTTCTGATTCGACCGACTATAGCCGGTAAATACAGGTGGCAGGGAACAAGAACATTGAGTTTTATTCCTGCCGACCGCTTGCCATATTCAACGGAATACACTGTGAAGATTCCTGCCGGGACAAAATCAATCTCGGCTAAGGTCATGGATCATGATTTTATCTGGAAATTCGAGACACCGAGGCCGAGAGTAATTTCCCATTCTCCTTCAAACCAACAAAAGAATGTCGAATTGGATCATGCAATTCTTATTCGGTTCAACCAGCCTGTTGACCCGCAAACCGTCAGCAAATGGATTTCAATTGAAGAACATGTCGGTAATAACATCGCCTATATTCCATTCACAGCGAGTCAGACCGATGATAAGAAAGAAGTAATAGAAAATACTGTCCTTTTAAAATCCACAAATGGATGGCAGAAGGAGGGCGTATATGTAGTCCGGTGCAAAGCGGGTATCGTGGGAACAGAAGGCCTTCTTCCCATGGCATCGGATTATTCATTCACATTTAAAACATATAGAGAATTTAAATTTGAGGGTATAAAAAATATAGATAGGTTTTATCCAACGCAGGCACTTCGGTTACATTTTTCGAATCCCGTACCACGCAAAGAAGTACTCTCTCATTTCTTCTGTATTCCACCGGTTCATATCGAACAGGAGGAGTTAGATGAATATTATCCGACTGACGAAATACGTATATCCCTTCAGCTAGAACCGGAAAAGAATTATATCGGTGTTCTCACGCCGGGAATAAAAGATCGCTTCGGGAATATTCTCAAGGATACGGTGCAATTTTCATTTCGCACAGGCTCCTTTTTACCGTCGGTAAAAATGACGACGGGTCCGGGGATCCTTGAAGCATATGAAGCCCATCGATATCCAGTGACATTCACCAATGTCGATTCAGTCATGCTCTCGCTTGGAAGGATTGATCCGGAAAAAATTATTCCTGTGATGCGACGGCTCGACTACTCGGCAGCGCAAGAACTTATCTGGCATGAAGCAATTCTTGATTGGGGCGATGCGCGAAGTGAAGATACATCGAATTTCACTATGACATCACTCTGGCATCCCTCGATTCCACGAAATAAACCGACTGAATGTGATATTAATCTTGATAAGGTACTGGGGAAATCGAAGTTAGGTATCGTGCTTGTCCAGGTTGACAATCTCTTCCGTGATCCCAATAAACGCCGATATCTCAAAGCATTGATTCAGGTGACGAATCTGGGTGTAACTGCAAAATTTTCACCAGAGAATAATCTTATATGGGTGACACAACTGAAAGATGCGGAACCTGTAGAAGGTGCAACAATCGAAATACGAAATGATAGTAATGTTGTCATCTGGAAAGGAGAGACAGATAGTCATGGGTGTGCAAAGAGTCCGGGATGGGGGAAACTCGGATTCGAAGGCAAGAGAATTTCCGATGAAGAAGAGGAATATTGGTATGAATCTGGCCAGCCCCGGCAGTGGGTTATTGTAAAATACAAAGGTGATGTTGCGGTTACAAATTCTGAATGGAACGAAGGGTTACAGCCGTGGACGTTCGGAGTTCCTATTGAATGGCGCCCGCAATTTGAACCTATTGAAGGAGAGATCTTTTCCGATCGCGGATTATACAGGGCGGGTGAACAGGTCGATATCAAAGGAATTCTCCGTGTACGCCGTGAAGATGAGCTGCGCATTCCCAAATTGATGCCGCTTCGTCTGATGATTCGTAATTCACGCAATGAAGAAATATTTAAAATGACGCCGGTGCTGTCAGAGTTCGGGTCATTTGCGACAAGTCTGATGTTGAAGCCCTCAGCTCCGCTCGGTTATTATTCGATGCGATTAGAGGTTCAGATGAAATCGAAGGGTAAGGAACGATGGGTATCGCTCGCCTCGGACGATTTCCGTGTGGAAGCATTTCGACCCGCGGAATTTCAGGTTATTGCACAGACGGCAAAGAAATTCTGTATCATCGGTGATACAGTTTCCGGGATTTTCTCGGCGAAATATCTTTTTGGGGCTCCATTACAAAACGCACCGGTAACATGGCGCGCATCGGTCTCTCCCTCCTACTGGCAGCCGGAAGGATTAGAAGATTATTTCTTTGGAACCACCGGTTGGTTGTCAAAATATCGAAGATCGCAATATCAAGTACTCTCGACAAAAGATACTGTGCTCGATAAATTTGGTAATCTTGGTGTCAGTACTAACCTTAACGTTGGAGAAATTTGCGGGACGACCATGCTAACGTTTGAAGCCGAAGTCCAATCGCCATCGCGACAGGCAATTGCCGGCAGAGCATCGATTGTTGTTCATGGGGGTGAATATTACATCGGAATAGCCCCCGCATCGACATTTGTTAAAAGCGACACAATCTTTTCATATAAAATTATCACGGTAACCCCGGAAGGGAAGCCGGTGTCAGGACAAACTCTTAACGGTAAGATATTCAAAAGAATCTGGCGATCAGTGCGAAAAGCAGAGACGGGGGGACGATACTATTGGCAATCGGAAACTGAAGATATCCCCGTTGATAGTCTAACACTCGAGAGTGATGGGAAAGCCGTTGTGCAGACGTATACACCGAAGGAGCCCGGTTTCTACTACATCCATTTTCAGGGGAAGGATCAACGGGGAAATACAATCACAAGTGAAGCCTATTTCTATGTCAGCGGTTCGTCATATGTCCCGTGGGAGCGCAGCAATGACGATCGGATTGAACTGATTGCGAACAAAAAAAATTATAAGACTGGTGAGACGGCAAGTATAATAGTAAAATCGCCATATGAGAAGGCAATTGCATTAGTTTCACTGGAACGGAATGGCATCCTTCGTCACTTCGTAACTACACTCGTCGGAAGTGCGCCCCAAATTGATCTGCCAATTTCCCATGATTGTCTGCCAAACGTTTTTGTTTCTGTAATTTTGTTACAAGGACGGGTTGCACGTCCCGCAGAATCGCGTGAAGCGGATGTCGGTCGTCCATCGTTCAAGATTGGATACACGACACTCTCGGTTAGCCCACTGGAAAAAAAGCTTGCCGTTAATGTTGTATCGACAAAAACGGAATATCGGCCTGGTGATAGCGTAGAAGTGCAAATTTCAACAAAAGATTTTTCGGGGCGGGGAATGTCCGCAGAAGTAACACTGAGTGTTGCCGACCTGGGTGTCTTGAACCTGATCAACTATCGGCTACCGGATATCTTCCAGAGTTTCTATCGTACCCAATCTCTTGCCGTTGTTACAACAGAGACGCGCCTGAATCTTGTTAAACAACGAAGCTACGAGGAAAAGGGGGAAGATGCAGGCGGCGGCGGTGGCGATGAGAATGCTCCGGGTTACGACGCAGAAGGTATCAGAAAACTCTTCAAACCCTCCGCATATTGGAATCCATCCATACTGACGGACCGGAAAGGAAATGCAATCGTGCGGTTTAAACTCCCCGATAACCTGACATCGTTTGAAATCATGGCTGTTGCACATACAAAAGGATCGGATTTCGGTTACGGCGAGAACAGTTTCCGGGTCAGCAAACCACTTCTTATGCATCCTGCACTTCCGCGGTTTGCCCGTGTGGGTGATTCATTCGAAGGGGGCGTTCTCCTGCTGAATTACACAGATAAGGAAAGACAGGTTAAATTAATAACGGACGTGAAAGGACTTTTATTTAACGGTCCTGATTCCATGGCGTTTACACTTAAAGCGGGGGAAGGAAAAGAAATACGCCAGGCATTTAGAGCGGAAAAAATCGGAACCGCCGTCCTGACCTTCAAAGCATTATCAGAAACCGATCGTGACGGACTTCAGTGGAAGATACCGATACAAGTCTCACGGCTAAGAGAAACAGTTGCACTTTATGAGTCATCGAAAGATCCGTCAGTAGAAGAACAGACGGTCGTTCCTAGGAATATCTATAAAGAACTCGGTGAAATTAATGTCACACTCTCCTCCACGGCTATGGTGGGACTGGAGAAAGGAATTAAATATTTGTTTGAATATCCCTATGGGTGTCTCGAACAGCGCTTGTCTCATGCACTCCCTATTATTATGGCAAAAGATATAGTCGAATCATTCAATTTTGAAGAGTTGAAAGATAAAAATTACCGTACGGCCGCAGAGAAAGTCCTTGACGAGATACCGGCATTTCAGCGCGAGAATGGCGGTTTTTCATATTGGAAAAATACTTATGATGTGTCGCCGTATCTGTCTGCTTTCGCGATGTATTCACTTGTGCAAGCACAGCGAAATGGGTATACGGTCGAAAAAAGAGTAATGGATAAGGGATTTCAATATTTAAGGAAAGTCCTTGAGGATGAACAAGAAATCTTCTGGTATGATAAAACGGTCTCCTTCTGTACGGATGCGCTCATTCTCTATACATTTGCACTGGCCGGAAAACCCGATTACGGGTATATGGAAAATCTCTATATTCAACGATCACATATGCCGCTTTTTGCACAAGCATATCTGCTTAAAGCCTTGAGCGCTGCAAAAGGAAATGAGATGATGATTTCCAATCTCACTCGGGAACTCTTAAACATGGCAAAGGTTTCATCGACATCGGCTCATTTCGAAGAAGGTGAATCGAATTACTGGGCATGGATTTTCCATTCGAATGTACGAACAACAGCTCTGGTCATGCAGGCAATCGTCGAAACACAACTCGAAAATCCGATCATCCCAAAGGTTGTGCGCTGGTTGATAGATCAACAGAAAATGTGTCGCTGGCGCACGACGCAGGAGAATCTGTATGTTGTCGATGCTCTCGCGACATATTTTAGAAAATATGAAAGCGAAGAACCCGACTTCAAAGCAGAGGCACTCCTTGAAGGAGGGAAATTGTTGGAATCGATTTTTAAAGGACGAAGTCTGAAAACTGCCTCAGGTTCAATTGCTCTTGCGGAACTCATCCCCGGGGTGACATATAAATGGGAATTTAAGAAAGAGGGTACCGGACGGATGTACCGGAATTTGACGATGAATTATTATCCGCAAGGAGAAACGACGGCGAAGGAAGAAGGACTCTCGGTGATGAAAATTATTGCCGATCCGCAGAAACCGAATACTCCTCTGGGAACATTAACAGCAGGAAGCGTAGCAAAAATATCGCTCACGATCGCAACGACACAAGATCGGAATTTCGTTGTGGTGGATGACCCGATTCCGGCCGGATTTGAGATTATCGATCGGTCATTAGAGACGACAGCGTCGAGTATACTTCCGTCCGAAACGAAACCTGAAGAACAATGGCGATGGAATCCGTTTCAACATCGGGAGTTTTACGACGATCGTGCGCTCTTTTTTGCCGATTATCTCCCCGCGGGAATTCATACAGTGAGCTATCTGGTACGCGCGACACGCTACGGGTCGTTCCAGCTTCCATCGACTCGCGCAGAAGGAATGTACGAACCGGAGGTCTTCGGTCAGACTAGTTCTAAAATCTTTAAAGTCGAGTAATATTATTTTATCGATAAAAACGTGACAATCATCATTACTTATCGATTTCCATTAATTCGATCCCGGAAATTCCGATGGGCGATCTGGTCTATTATTGTGTTGCTGGTTGCCGGACTCATTTCGGTTTTTATCCCGCTTTCCCGGGATGGATTTAGTCCAATCACGATCCGATCAATGTGTGTTGTAGACCGAAACGGCTATATACTCCGCGAATTTCTCAATAATCAACAGGGCCGCGGAGAATGGATCCCATATGAAAAAATTTCTCCCTGGCTGATAAAGGCAACAATAGCCATAGAAGACAAGCGCTTCAGATATCACCCGGGTGTCGATCCGTTCGCACTGGTACGTGCTGTCTTGCAGAACGCACAGGCGGGCGCATTTCGGTCAGGTGCGTCAACAATTACACAGCAGGTAATCCGCAATGTGTACCATCATCCTCGGACGATTCCGGCGAAGATCCTGGAGGCATGGTACGCACTCCGCCTTGAACGGATGATGACAAAAAATGAAATTCTCGGGCAGTATATGAATAGAGCGCCCTACGGGAATCAACTTTTTGGTGTCGAGGCAGCATCCAGGACTTATTTCAACAAACCCGCGGGCGATCTCTCGCTGGCCGAAGCGGCATTTCTTGCAGCACTCCCAAATGCACCTTCATCGTTAAATCCATATAATAAATTTGATGCGACCATAAAACGTCAGCGCGTTGTTTTACAAAGGATGCTCGATCAAAAAGAGATCACCCAGGATGAATATGAACGGGCAGTCGAACAGCCAGTGAAAATTCTTCCGGTTGATGTAGCTTTTCGGGCTCCACATGCAGTTGAAATGATATCCAAATATTACTCGCAATTTCCCGATGCAGTGAAGATTCAGTCGACTATCGATGTACCGCTCCAGCAGGAGATACAATTTCTCGTTAGAAGCGATCTTGATCGTCTTAAAAAGAAAAATGTCTCAAATGCTGCAGTTGTCGTAATCGAAAATGCGTCAAGCGCTATCAGGGTTCTTCTTGGCTCGGTGAATTTTTTTGACTCAAAGGCCCGGGGACAGATCAATGGTGCTCTGGCGTTACGTCAGCCGGGTTCGGCGCTGAAGCCGTTTACATATGCCACTGCGTTCCAGATGGGATATACACCCGCGACACTACTTGCTGATATTCCTACGAATATTCCTGATGAGCGGGGAGACTATGTCCCGGAGAATTATGATAAAAAATTTCATGGACCCGTACGTGCACGAACAGCTCTTGCATGCTCGTACAATGTACCTGCTGTGCGTGTACTTCGTTCTATAGGAAAAGAAACGCTGATGCAAACACTCCAATCCGTCGGATTCACTTCACTCACGCAAAATGCTGAATATTACGGACTCGGTTTGACCCTGGGCAATGCCGAAGTCTCGCTGCTTGAATTAACTAATGCCTACCGTGTACTGGCCAATCGGGGAGAATGGAGACCGGTGCAACTTGTCCACTCGATAAAGACTGCAGAAGACGTTCCTATTGAACTTCCCGCAATGGATATCGAACGAGGTGTACCGCGCAGGGTTTTCGATGAGCGTGCTGTATACCTTCTTACCGACATATTGGAGGATCCGAATGCGCGGCGACCGGCATTTGGAAATGCACTGCACCTTCCTTTTCCATGTGCCGTTAAGACAGGAACTACGAAAGATTATAAGGATAATTGGACCATCGGATATACAACCGAATATACTGTCGGTGTATGGGTTGGAAATTTTGATGGAACGCCGATGCGTGGTGTGTCGGGCGTAAGCGGAGCCGGACAAGTATTTATCGATGTGATGACATTCCTGTATTCAAGATTGCCTGAACTCTCACCTCCCGATTTCACAATCCCAAAGGGAATTGTCCGGCAACGAATTTGCTCACGTTCCGGAATGCTTCCGACTGAGAATTGCCAGAGGACAATGCTCGAGTGGTTCTACGCCTCCGGTATTCCGCGGGAACATTGTACGATTCATCGACGATTCACGGTGACGAACGAACAGGGTGAAAAAGTATCGAAGATATTTGAAGTATATCCACCAGAATTCAGCGAGTGGGCGGAAGCCGAACGGCTTCCACAACCTCCATCGCATGCACTGCCGTTTTTTCCGACCGATGAAAAGGCCGGTTCATCTGCTTCTCATCTTACAAGATTATCGATAGTCGCACCGGGAAACGGAGAGATCTTTAAAATCGATCCGGTTTTGAGACCCGAATACCAATCGATAAAAATTGTGGGAATTGTGCCCGAAGGAACTTCTGATGTCCAAATAAGGTTTGATGATATAAGAGAATTCCCCTATACGGATGGGGGAGTCTGGTGGAATTTGCAGCGAGGGATTCATAAGTTTTATCTCAGAGGGCGTGCTCAAAATAAGGATGTTGTATCAAGATCGGTTACTATAACGATAGAATAAATGGTTATTGTTCTTGATAGTTATGTAAAGGGATATATTTTATGATTAAAACCGCAATTCCATATATTGCTCTTCTAGGCTTTTCCGGTTGTGGAATATTCGGAAGTACAACCTATCCGCCGCTTGATGTGGTTTCCCATGTCGATCTGACCAAATATGCAGGGAAATGGTACGAGATCGCGTCGCTGCCAGTATCTCAGCAAAAAGGGTGCTCATGCACAACGGCTGAATACATACCTATCGATAGTGAAGTCGTCAAAGTAATCAATACATGCAGAAAAGGTTCTGAGGGTGAAATTGCCCGCGCCGAAGGAAAAGCATTCGTTGTCCCGGGAAGCAACAATGCAAAGCTCCGGGTGCAGTTCTTCTGGCCATTCCGCGGCGACTACTGGATACTCGACCTCGACAAGGATTATACTTATGCTGTTGTGGGACTTCCAAGCAGAAAATATTGCTGGATTCTCTCACGAACCCCACAGATGGAAAAGGAATTACTTGATAATCTTATCGAAAATCTTCGGTTAAAAGGATTCGATGTCGATAAAATGCAGAGGACGGTGCATAATTGCGATTGAAAATCCCGGATCATTTTCTTATAAATAAATCTTTTTTGAGAGAACTTTCTCATATTACATATCGTTACATATTAAAACGATTGTTGTTTTCAAGCTTGTTCAACTCTTAAAAACGGCTCAAAAGTTATAAGCTATTGTGTGATGCAAAAATTATTCTTTAATAAGATGCCATTCATAGGATTAGCACTGACCGTCCTTTTTGCCAGTGCCGGATTTATGACAGTCATTGAGTCCCGTTGCGCGATGATGGAGGACTCGAATGCCGAATCATGTCCGATGATGTCTTGCTGTGAAGCTCCCACACCTGACATAGATCACGGACTTTCATATACATCGCCTTTGAAATGTCATACTCTTACACTTGCCGGTTTACCTTCGACGCTTCTTTCCACTTCGGCACGAGAACAAAATGATACAAAAATCTTTTTTACACACCATGATTATGTTTCATTGAATACTCCTTCCGAAATCGGCAATCCGAAATCAGCAATTATTAATACTTCTATTTATACACCCAGACCGCCTTCGGTGGAGAGGTATATCCTTATATCAGCATTTCTCATTTAAAGAAAACTCCACTTCAACAGCTTTAATTCAATATTCTCGATATATTCACGGTGAATATTGTGTTTCTTATATAATTGCTGTATTTATATTTTCTGAAAGGAAAATCTAAGAGCAGGAGTTCAAAATCATATTTTACAACATTATTGAGAGAAAATATGAAAAATAGGTTTGCTCTCTTCCTTATTATTATCGTGAGTGTTTCTTGTATGCGATATTCCATTTCTTCACCGCAGGATAAGAATCAACTCCGGCTCGACGAACTCGTTACGGAAGCAGTCCGGAATAATCCACAGCTGCAGGCGGCACGACATTCCGCCGCGGCATCGCGGACGCGAATTGATCAAGTGATTTCATTGGATGCGCCACAGGTAGGTGTCGAATTTTTCCAGGTGCCAGTCGGTTCGTTTCCGAATCCATTCAGAAATAATATGGAAACCGATTATTCGATTCAGCAGATGATCCCCTTTCCGGGGAAACTCTCCGCGATGGGACAGGCCGCCGAAAATAATGCCGATATGGTCGAGCAATCAGCAAGAGCGCTTGAACACAAGATCATCAAAGATCTGAAAACTGCTTATTACGAATTGTATCTCGTCCAACAAAAGATACAATTTAATCATGACAATCAGGAGCTCATGCATCGGTTTCTTGACATCGCACAGAGTCAGTACGAGGTTGGAATGGGAAAACAACCCGATATCCTTCGTGCACAGACCGAACTTTCTACTCTCATTAATGATGGAATAACCCTGCAAAAAGAAAAAACAGTCGTGGAAGCGATGATCAATACACTGTTGAATCGACCTGTCGCGTCTCCACTCGGAGAAGTACCGGAGATCGAAGCAAATATTTCTCAATGGACTCTCGATCAACTCCGGCCGCTGGTCATCGAGAATCGTCCTGAACTCAAGGAGATGGATTTGAACATAGCGATGAACAGGGCGGAGTTGTCGGTATCGAAACGTGAGTATTTGCCCGATTTCATGGTGCGTACGATGTACAAGGATATGGCAATGACGCGAGACGACTTCTGGTCGGTAATGATTGGAATCAGCATACCACTGTCACCATGGTCCAGCGGGAAATATACCGCCAGGGTCGAAGAGAATACGTTGAATGTAAATAAAGCAGAAGCTGAATACCAAAATATGAGGAATATGGTTTTTTTCGAAGTGCAGGATGCACTTGTGAAGGTACAGACAAACCGGAATCAGGTAGAACTTTATAAAAAGACAATAATTCCACAAGCGGAACAGACGCTTCAATCGACCATTGCAGCGTACCAAACAGGGAAGACAGAATTTCTCATGCTCATCGACGCGTACCGGATGCTGCTCATGGTAAAAAACGATCATGCGATGGCAGTGATGAATTATATGGCAAGTCAGGCAGAATTGGAACAAGCGGTCGGTTTAGACGTGAAAGAAATTATAGAGAAAATACAATAATCGAGGAATGTCATATGCGAACAATTATTATCACGGCTATTCTGTGTCTTATCATCGGCGTTGGTGGTGGGTGGCTGTTGTTCCATTCATCAGGTACAAAGACCGGTACAAAAGAACGAAAGATATTGTACTATCGGGATCCGATGAATCCTGCAAACACATCTCCCACGCCGAAGAAGGCAGCCGATGGGATGGACTTCGTACCGGTCTATGAGGAGCAAGGGACTTCATCCGCCGAGAAAAAAATTGCCTATTATAAAGATCCGATGCATCCCTGGTATACATCCGATAAACCTGGAAAAGCTCCCGATTGTGGCATGGATCTCGTGCCGGTCTATGAGGGCGGAAATGAAACGGAGGGAATCAAAATCGATCCGGCTGTCGTACAAAACATCGGAGTAAAAACCGAACTGGTAGTAAAAAAGAAATTATCAAGGGTGATCAGAACTGTCGGAAAAGTCGATTTCGATGAGACGAAAATATTTTCGGTGAATACAAAAGTCATGGGATGGGTCGAACGCCTCTATGTCGATTACACCGGTAAACCTGTTCGAAAGGGTGAACCATTGCTCTCGATATACAGTCCGGATCTTGTGACAACACAGGAAGAATATCTGCAAGCAGTCCGTTATCGCCGTACACTCGCCGAGAGCAATTCTGAGGAAGCGAGAAAAGGTGCAGAGAACCTCGTTGAAAGTGCACGGCGGCGTCTTTTTAATTGGGATATCCCTGAGAAAGATGTTAAGGCCCTCGAAGAACGAGGAACTCCGACGAAAACTATGACAGTATACGCTCCTGCCGATGGATTTGTGATGGAAAAAATGGTCCAGAAAGGGCAGAATGTCATGTCCGGAATGGAACTCTATAAAATTGCAAATCTCTCGAAAGTATGGATCCTTGCCGAAATTTATCAATACGAACTTGCATGGGTAAAGGTCGGGCAACATGCCGATATCGATCTTTCGTATTTACCGGGTAAGAGTTTCAAGGGAATTATCACGTATGTCTATCCGATGGTTAATATGGAAACTAAAACTGCGAAAGTAAGGATAGAATTTCAAAACACACCGCACTATGAGTTTAAACCGGAGATGTTTGTAACAGTGAAAATCGCATCACCGCTGTCGATCGAATCGATCGCAGTACCTGAACAATCGATTATCCGATCGGGTGAAAGAAATATTGTCGTCGTGGCTCTCGGCGGCGGATACTTCGATCCACGCGAAGTAAAGCTCGGTGTCAGTGCCGACGGTTTTGTGCAGATTCTCGATGGTCTCCATGAAGGTGAGACGATCGTGACCTCTTCCCAATTTCTCATCGATTCGGAGAGTAACCTGAAGGCGGCAATCAGCCAGATGTCCGGTCACACCGGCTTATCGAAAACGATTGATCAATCGACTCCATCTGAGGAAGAGCATAAAGATCATTTAAAGAATACGAAAGAAGAAACCGGCGGGGAGAAAAGTCGTAAAGACAATGCAGAAAAGAAACAATCGAATCATTCAGAACATCGGGATACGATGGACACAACTGAAATAAAATGACCATAGATCCGTAAAATGATTCTGCTTGATCGAGACGGAGAACAATCATGCTGAAAAAAATTATCGAAGTGTCGGTTCGCAATAAATTTATCGTGATTCTTGCCGTGCTGTTTTTAATCGGGTGGGGTATCTATTCGATGCTCAACATCCCGATCGATGCGATACCCGATCTGAGCGACGTTCAGGTAATAATTTACACCGAGTATCAGGGGCAATCTCCTCGTACCGTCGAGGATCAGATTACATATCCGCTCACAACTGCAATGGTATCGGTTCCAGGATCAAAAGTTGTTCGAGGTTATTCGTTTTTCGGGTATTCACTGGTATACGTCATTTTCGAAGATGGGACGGATATTTACTGGGCTCGAAGTCGCGTTCTCGAGTATCTGAATTATGCCCAGAAACGATTGCCTGAAAAAATCATTCCGACACTTGGACCAGATGCAACCGGGGTCGGATGGGTATACATGTATACCTTGACATCGGATGAGCGCTCGCTTCAGGAATTGCGATCGTATCAGGATTGGTACATGAAATACCAATTGACTGCAGTCAAAGGAGTCGCCGAAGTGGCAAGCATCGGCGGTTTTGTGAAGCAGTATCAGGTGACGGTCGATCCGGCGAAACTCCTAGCATATAATATCCCTCTCGGGGTGGTCGAGATGGCTATAAAAAATTCGAATAACGATGTCGGCGGAGAAGTGATCGAGATGGGTGAGATGGAATTCATGGTCCGCGGTCTCGGCTATATTAAAACCATCGATGATGTGAAAAATATTCCGGTGATGACCGACCGAAAAAGCGGAACACCGGTTTTCATCAAAGATATTGGTGATGTGACACTCGGACCTGAGATGCGACGCGGCGTGGCGGAATCAAATGGAGAAGGAGAGGTGGTCGGTGGGATTGTTATCATGCGCTATGGACAAAATGCTGTTGAAGTGATTGAGAATGTTAAGAAACGAATCGAAGTTCTCAAACAGGGTCTCCCGGCCGATGTGAAAATTACGCCTGTCTATGATCGGTCCGGTCTCATCGAGCGCGCGATCGATACCCTCAAAGGAAAATTACTGGAAGAAATTTTAATTGTTGCTCTCGTATGCATTATCTTCTTACTCCATGCACGGAGTTCGTTTGTGGCTATATTCACGCTGCCGACGGCAATCCTGATGGCGTTCATCGTCATGAAAATGCAGGGGATCAACGCTAACATCATGTCGCTCAGCGGTATAGCAATTGCAATCGGCGCAATGGTCGATGCTGCAATTATTATGATCGAAAATACGCATAAGCATATGGAACATGAAATGCTTAAGTCGCCCGAGGAGCGTCGGGATCACTGGCAGATTATTCTTGATGCATCAAAAGAAGTCGGACCGGCGCTCTTCTATTCGCTTCTCGTCATTACAGTATCGTTCATCCCTGTCTTCACACTCGAAGCTCAGGAGGGGCGGTTGTTCCGTCCCCTGGCATTTACGAAAACATATTCAATGGGAGCGGCAGCAATACTCTCGATCACTATTGTTCCTATCCTCATGGGATACTGGATCAGGGGGAAGATACTCCCGGAGGATCGAAATCCCATCAACCGTTTTCTCATCCGGGTGTACACGCCGGTTGTGAATTTTGTATTGAAACATTCCAAATGGATAATTGTGGGTGCTCTTCTTTTATTAGGCATCACGATTATTCCATTCAACAACATAGGATCGGAGTTCATGCCGCCGTTGTATGAAGGTGATTTACTCTATATGCCCACGACTCTTCCGGGAATGTCGATAACGAAGGCGAAGGAAGTCCTGCAACAGACCGATAAGATCATCCGGCAGTTTCCAGAAGTTCATCATGTATTCGGTAAGGCAGGACGAGCGGAAACAGCGACAGATCCGGCCGGCCTCGATATGTTTGAAACCACCATTATGCTCAAGCCGGAAAATGAATGGCGGCCGGGAATGACTGTGGAGAAACTCATCGATGAAATGGATAAGGCCATCCAGTTTCCAGGGGTTACCAACGCATGGACGATGCCTATTAAGACTCGCGTTGATATGCTCAGCACCGGCATTAAAACCCCCATAGGAATCAAAATATCCGGACCTGATTTGAAAGTGCTGGAAGATATCGGCCGGGAAGTGGAAGCGGTTGTTCGTACGGTTCCCGGCACGCTCAGTGCATTTGCCGAGCGAGCAGTCGGTGGGAATTATCTCGATTTCGACATTAACCGCCAGGAAGCCGCCCGGTATGGTCTGACGATCGGTGATGTTCAATCCGTTATTGAAACAGCAATGGGCGGAATGAGTATAACGAATACCGTTGAAGGATTGGAACGCTATACGGTAAATCTGCGCTATAGTCGTGAACTGCGGGATAACCTCGAGGCTTTGAAGCGTGTCCTTGTGCCGACTCCATCAGGTCAACAGATCCCCATCGGACAACTTGCAACAATAACAACCCGAAAAGGGCCGATGGTTGTCAGAAGCGAGGGTACACGTCCCAATGCATGGGTGTATGTGGATATTAAAAATATCGATGTCGGAACATATGTCCAGAATGCACAACGCATTGTGGCGGAGAAAATAAAAATACCCCCCGGATATAATCTTATCTGGAGCGGAGAGTATGAATATATGAAGAGGGCACAGGAAAGGTTGATGTACGTCATTCCGATGACACTGTTCATCATTTTCATCATCATCTATCTAAATACCCGTTCTGTGACAAAAGTCGCGATCGTTTTTCTTGCGGTGCCATTTTCGCTCATCGGCGCGTTCTGGTTTCTCTATATTCTCGGTTATAACCTGAGTATTGCCGTCTGGGTCGGTATTATTGCACTCGCAGGACTCGATGCGGAGACGGGAGTTGTTATGCTTCTGTATCTGGACCACGCATATGATGATTGGAAAAAGAAGGGCTTGATGAGAGGGTTGCAAGACCTCAAAGATGCCATTCATCACGGCGCCGTTCAGAGAGTACGACCAAAAATAATGACAGCCTCTGTGATCATTGCCGGTCTTCTCCCGATCATGTGGAGCCATGGGACCGGAGCCGATGTGATGAAACGGATTGCAGCGCCGATGGTTGGTGGAGTAGTGACATCGGTCTTGCTCGAACTTGCAGTGTATCCGGTAGTTTACTATATGTGGAAAAGTCGCGGCTTGAAGAAAAAATTTAAACTAAATCCAGACGCCATTGATGTATAATACTGATGGTTGTGAAAACGCGTGATTTCTATTTCTTTTTTTTTTACCTTACTATGTTTTAGAGTCGAGTAATTATTTTATCAATTAATTTAAAGAAGATAAATTATGAAGAAGCCAGCTTTTTCTTTGGGAATCCTTTTGAGTGCAGTACTTGTTGTAGGTTCGTGGGCATACGCCCAACAAACCAAACAGAATACTCAAGAACAGAATATATCGAAAAAAGAAATTATTAAAGAAAAACCATATGCAAAAGATAGTTGTTCTAATATATGTCCCCAAAAAAATAAATCGTGAGGATGTAGTAAGTCAGATTGCTGTAGGTGGAATTGCCGGAAGTCAGATCATTGTAAAGCAGATTGCTGCTCGATGAAATCTGATTCAACAAAACAATGCTGCAATGCAATGATGCATGATTCAAAAAAACATGAAAAGGGATGCTGTGAGAAATTGAAAAAAGGCGGTTGTGAAAAAATGATGAAGATAAAAGGTGAGCAGAATTGAAACTAAAGAATAACATCGAATATAATGAAATTACTGGAACCAAAGAAAGCTGACAAATGATACTCGGCAGTATTCTTATTATTGTTGCACTCTTTGCGGTAATATTCTCTGGCTTGCAATATTTTCGGATTGAAAAATTTGTATCGGCAGATGAGAAGAAATATACACGCGGGCGTTTATTCGCCCGCGTTAGTTTTACTATTTCGACTTTTGCTATCGGCACAGCGTCGGCCATTCTCATCTATGCTCTGATCACGCATCAATTTCAGGTTTCGTATGTCTCGCAATATAGTTCACTCAACCTGCCGCTGGGATATCTCATTTCGGCATTCTGGGCGGGTCAGCAGGGTACATTCCTTCTCTGGATTTTATTGACATCGGTCATGGGGCAAGTGTTTATCAGAACAGCCAGGCAATTTGAAAATTATGGAATGCTGTTCATTAATATTATTCAGGCCTTGCTCCTTGCAATATTGGTGAAAACTAGTCCGTTCGAATTGCTGCCGCAGGTTCCTCTAGATGGGGCAGGTCTAAACCCGCTTCTCCAAAACCCCTGGATGGTGGTTCATCCGCCGATTCTTTTTATCGGATACGCCGCCATGGCGTTTCCTTTTGCAATAGCACTCGCGGCACTCTCACGGCGTGAATATGGGTCGTGGATTTATAAAGCACTTCCATGGGCGCTCTTTACGGCGGTGATGCTCGGTGCCGGTATTGTCATAGGCGGATTCTGGGCATACGAAGTGCTCGGCTGGGGCGGATACTGGGGATGGGATCCGGTGGAAAATTCTTCGCTTATTCCACTGCTCACGGTTCTTGCACTGGTACACGGTCTGCTGATTCAAAAAAACAAAGGAGCACTTCAGCGGACAAATTTTTTTCTCGCCATACTCTCGTTTATCCTCGTTGTGTATGCAACTTTTTTAACACGGAGCGGTATCCTTGCAGATTTTTCCGTTCATTCGTTTCAGGACCTCGGTATAAATACATTTCTCATTCTCTTTGTCCTTGTCACTACATTGTTTGGTGCCGGGATACTCGGACTCCGATTCGGTGAAATACCTGCTGCACGGATCGATAATAGTTCACTCAATCGCCAGAATGCACTTTTTATCAGCATGTGTGTTCTTTGTGCATCGGCTCTTATCACCTGTGTGGGAACATCACTTCCGATCATCACAAAATTGTTTGGAAAAATATCGCAGGTTGATATAGCATTTTATAATAAAGTAAACCTGCCGATCGGGATTCTCATGGCGCTATTGCTCGGGATTACACCATGGTTGATGTGGAAAGAGGATGGATATTTCAACGCACTTCGTAGATCGATAGTTCCTTTTATTGTCGGAATCCTTACGGCGGTATTTTCCTTGATCGCGGGAATTACGGAAGTGGAGTCTCTTCTCTTTGCATTTGCGAGTGGATTTGCATTCTGGACGAACCTCCATTTTGCGGTCCGAAATTGGAAAAATGGATGGCTCACAATCGGTGCACCCCTTTCGCATATTGGCGTATCGTTGATGCTTATTGGCGTCATTGTCTCGGGCCAACTTGCAAAGACGAAACAGATCGTTCTTACACGAGACGTACCAGGGCAAATCTTTGGGTATACTTTTGTATATAACGGTATGACAGCCGGAGAAGACGGCAAAGACCAACTCGATATGAAATTTTCCACACCCGGTGGTTCGGAATATTCTGCTGTCCCGAAGTTATATTTCAATCCAACATCAAACGGACTCATGCGCGAGCCCGAGATACGGACCTTTCCACTCCAGGACATTTATATTTCTCCGCTTGAGAAACCGGAACAGGAACGGAACGACCTTGTGCTGGAAAAAGGTGAGACTATCGATTTTAATAAATATCGGATACACTTTGTGGATTTCGAACTTGGAAATCATGGAAGTAGAGATAGCATCCGTGTAGCCGCAAGAATTGAAGTCACGGCTGAAGGAATTACAACTACGCTCTCGCCTGCTATGATCATTGCTAAGGGTAAACGAAAAGCCGATGCGCTTTCCCTTCCTACACATTCATCAAAAGCAGGTGGAGGTGCATTCATAAGCCTTGAAGGTGTCGATGTCACGGCAAAATCGGTTCATCTGACGATTGCAGATGATAACTCCGATCAGGTGGTAGTTGAAGTAAGTATGAAACCGTTCATGAACGTACTCTGGCTGGGGGCGATTGTGATGGTTGTCGGCGTTGGAGTCGCAATTCTGAGACGTCTCCAACGTGATCCGTTAATGTGAATGGGAGTAATGAGGAGAAGGAGAAATTCTGTAACAATCAGAAGTGAGAACCAGTCGTTATCTAAAAAAGAGAATTGCAACGTTCTCTTCTGAAAATGGCCATAGTGTAAATTTTCAATAAAAAGGAAACAATAATTATGGAGTGCACTGGAATACAATATCGGTCTTGGCGTAACATTATTCATCATTATCTATGGCTATTTGTGGTTATTATTACAATCAATCCCCTTTGTCTATTTTCACAGCAAGTCGATCCGGGGTGGAATGTGCTTCGCTCAACTCCATCGGAGTTGATTGTCGAGTATAGTCCGGTATATCTCCCTTCGAAAGAAGTACGTATTGGTCAGCAAACTTTTACAACGATAGACTTTCTTGGATCCATTTCTTTTTCCTTTCAGCATAAGGGATATCCCGATATTCGTTTCGCCAGTAGTTGTATCGGTGTTCCATCACGCACGATTCATACGACAATTATTGCGGCAACATATGATGAGGTTCCCGGAATAAGTCTTCCCCCGATTCAAGTAATGGACGGCCGGATGAATGAGGCTACAACCGATAATAACCGGCAAAAATATCCTGCATACAATCAGGCGGCATATTCTTCGATGACATACTTGCCCGATACACTCGGACGTGTTATAGAAATCCGTGAAGTACAGCAAATGCTTGTGGCAAATATTGAAATCTTTCCTATTCAATTCAATGCAGCGGCACACAGTGTACGGAAATACAACCGAATTGTTATACAAATTCAATTTGGGAGTCCAGCAGTCTATACTATTCCTGCTGCATCCACATCTCCGATTCTCTCGGTGATGTTGAATAAAGAGACGGCACGCAGTTGGAGAACCCGGCTGCCGGTCCTAAAAAAAGTACCGACCCCAAGTGTTCTCGCCAGTAGCGATTGGTACAGGATTGAAATAAAAAACACTGGTCTCTATAAACTCGATTATACTATGTTAAAAAATGCCGGTATAAATGTCGATCAAATCGACCCACGGACGATAAAAATTTTTAATAACGGTGGAAGAGAACTCCCTGAACCTCTCTCGGTATCCCGCCCAAGCGATCTTGTTGAAAACTCAATTCTGGTGAACGGTGAAGAAGACGGGAAATTCGATCCGACGGATGTCATTCTCTTCTATGGAAGATCGCCCCGCGGGTGGAAGTACGACCAACTTAAAAAAACATTTCGTCATTATATCAACGATTATACGGAATCAAACTATTACTGGTTAACATATAACGGGGTTCCCGGTAAACGGATGTCGGTCGTACCCGAAACGGAATCGCAAAATCCATATCGACCAACAGGCATTGTCGGCAAAATCTTCTATGAAGAAGAAATAAATAAGATAATTCTCGGCGGTGAAGATGGATCCGGCCGCGCATGGTATGGACCCAAATTGACCTCTCAATCAAGTTCACTTTCACGGCGAGAGACGCTCTCTGATGCCATTCCGGGAAATCCTGTCCGAATTAGAGTTAAAGCTGTGGCTCGTGCTGATGAGAGAACGACCATGCTTGTGTCGCAGGATAACAATGCTCTGGGTTCAATTGCCTTCTCTGCGGCGTCAAGTGAAGAAGAGGCGGATGAACCGGCACAAGTCGAGTTTAATGGAAAAGTTCCTACAGGTACCGCTCAAACGATGATCCAATTTCAGTACGGGTCCCAAAGCGTTTCTGCGGAGGCATATCTTGACTGGTATGATATCCTTTATTGGCGGGAGTCACGCGCAATCAACGATGAATTACCGTTTGATGCACCTGATACGAATGCAGTTGTTCTATACCACCTCGATGGATTTTCTTCGACAGATGTAAAGATCTTTGATGTTTCGGATTATGCTAATGTGAAAATCATGCAAATGCATGCGGCAGCATTGACGGGTTATGAACTTCAGGTTCAGGCATCCTCCGGAAGCATATCGTCATATTTTGCCGTTGCATCGCCCGCATATAAAATACCCCTAGGCATTCAAAAAATGGCAAATTCGAACCTGCATGAGATCGATCCAAGTGCCGATTTGCTCATCATTACCCATAAAGATTTTTGGGATGCGGCATCACGTCTTACAACTTATCGAAATGCAGCTGGACGAAATTCCATGAAGACCGCAGTTGTCGACGTGGCAGATATCTATAATGAATTTTCCTCAGGTCAACTGGATCCGGTGGCGATCCGCGATTACATCCGACTTGCATACACTTCTTGGGTACATCCGCCAAAGTATGTTCTCCTCTTTGGAGATGGGACATATGATTACAAGAATATTCTTGGCCGTGGACTGGAATGGATCCCGCCATATGAAACAGAAGAATCGCTTGATTACATTGACAGTTACACCTATGACGATTTCTATGTTATGCTTGATCTATACAGCAAGCTTCCAACAATTGCTATCGGACGGATTACATGCCGCTCACTCGATGAGGCCAATATATGGGTAGATAAAATTATCAACTATGAAACAAGTACGGATTTTGAAGAATGGAGAGACCTCCTGGTGTTTTGTGCCGATGACGGACTGAAATCGGAATCGCAAACGAACAGCGAGACGTATCATACAGAGGATACAGAGGCACTGAGCAATCTCTCTGCGTTAAGACGGTTTGATCAAAAAAAGATATATCTTGTTGAATATCCAACAGTGTTAAGCTCAAGCGGGCGCACAAAACCAGATGCAGCAGAAGCATTAATTAATCAGTGGAATCGCGGGGCATTGATGATCAGCTGGATGGGACACGGCAATCCAGAGTATTGGGCTCATGAACATGTTTTTGATCGGACAAAAACAATACCGCGGTTAAACAACGGCAGTCGACTCCCTCTTGTTGCTGCAGCGACATGCGATTTTGGACACTACGACGCACTCGAGCAAAGCAGTGCTGAAGATCTGGCAAGCAGGAAAGAAGGAGGATCGATTGTCACAATTGCAACCTCGCGTCCTGTCTTTGGATCATTCAATGCAATGTTCATGATTTCATTGTATAAGGAATTACTCGGCCGAACTGATTCGATAGGACAAATTGGGCGTCTCGGCGATGCATGGATCCGGGCAAAACAGAATCCTTCTGATCTCACAAACAACCAGAAATTTCTCATCATCGGAGATCCATCGATTCTTCCACTGGCACCACGAGCATTAATAGTAGTTGATAGTATTAACGCCATAGGCGCAGGTGGAACCGGCACGATTCTTATTCCGGCCCTGAAAAAGACAACAGTCCAGGGTCACCTTCACCCGCCTCTTGACGTACCGGGCACACAACCGATGCAAATTTCATTTGTTGTTAGAGATGGAAATAAGCATGTATCTCTTGTCGATGAATTGGACGGCCATTTTGATTTTAACAAATCCGGTGAAATACTTTTCCGGGGAATTGTTACGGTCTCGAATGGAAAATATACCGGCACATTTATCCCTCCGAAGGATATCTCGTACTCGGATAATAACGGACGCATCACCCTCTATGCCAATGATGGTACTCAGGATGCAGTGGGGTATTCAAATTCTATATTGATAGGAGCTGTAGACAGCACGACGGTTACTGATACACAGGGACCACAGATTTCGCTCTTCCTCCAGTCACGGAATTTCCGATCGGGCGATATTGTCAATGAAAATCCCACACTCTATGTCGATCTCTTTGATGAAAACGGTATCAACCTTTCAACGGCTAGTATAGGTCATGGACTCGACATGTGGCTTGATGAAGCGTCGAAAAGTGTTCTTTTATCTGAATATTATCGCAGCGCACCCGATTCATATCAAAAAGGGACAATTGAATACCCGCTTCAATCGCTCTCATCAGGCGATCATACACTGAAGGTGCGAGCTTGGGATGTGTTTAATAATTCAACAACAGCTGAAACAAAATTCCGGGTTGCATCGAGTGACGTATTCGCCGTAACCGATGTCATGAATTATCCAAATCCATTCTCGTCACAAACAACATTTACATTCAATCAAAATCAGATCGAAGGCGTCGATGTCGAAATAAAAATTTATACGGTTGCCGGCAGATTAATCCGGACATTAAAAGAACCAGGAATATCCGAGAGTTTTGTACGAATCCCATGGGATGGAGCTGATGGTGATGGATCGCCGCTTGCCAATGGTGTCTATCTGTATAAGGTTATTGTGAAAACTGCAAGCGGTGAGAAAACACAGGAAGTGATCGGGAAACTGGCGGTGTTGAAATGATTTAAATGAATTGGTTCTCCATAAGTTAAAAATCATTTTCCCTATCTGTCTATTTATAACACCGTGGGGACGTTGTTTGCAACGTCCCCACATTTTTGTACCGGGGGAGGGATTCGAACCCACGACCTACGGATTATGATTCCGACGCTCTAACCAGCTGAGCTACCCCGGCATTGAATTGCGATGATGAAAAATGGCGTCATTCAACGACGCCATTCATATGACCAGAAAAAAGATAAGGAAAGTATAATCGAAAAGCAATGGAGAAATGCCGCTAGCAAATAACTCCGGCTCTCGTGGATCCTTAAGGACAGAGGTAATTCAGAGGAGATGATTGAAGGCTGTCTTTGCCCTCAATAGATATTCTGGGGGAGGGATTCTCCGCCACAATGGACCGAGCTCCGAAGGCGAATCAACCTCACCGATTCATAATCCGTGGCTGAGAATACATACCATCCCTTCGGGATGGTAGTACTGCTTGTCCCACTTTGTGGGACGAGCTGCCCACGACCGGAGTTTATCCCGCTGTTGCCGTGTTCTTCATAGTCCCGCGTTCTTTGCGGGATTTGGCGGGAGATTATGATTCCGACCTGTCCCGATTGCTCTTGATCGGGACGCTCTAACCAGCTGAGCTACCCCGGCGCCTCAATTTGATTCATTTTCGGCAATTTCCCTTTGGTTCAAACGACCATAACATTGAAAAATGAACCGATTAGGTAACCACTTGCCTCAATGAAAAATATCTTGAACAATTCAATATAAAAAATAAATCCTTCGGTTGCAATTTATCTATAGTCTGCCATCTCCACGTTGCCAAATACTCTATAGATGATACTGACATACTATAAGACAAATAGAAAAATTGCTTCCTGAGCGTTATAGGGTATCCGAAAACTGACATTATTAATTGATTCTGAACGCATATTTTCATTCCTTTCTACGAAAGGAATATGTCTAATTCTATCTCTTAATTTTAACCCTGTTTTGGTATGCTAGGCTTTGAAACGATGTACGGCATTTTACAAAGCATGACATTTTCGTCGGGGTTTCTGTGGAATATATAATTGCTGTTTTGAACAGAAGCCTTTTGCGATATCCTGTCACGATTCGGCACTCAGTTATCCTGACCAGCGTAATCTTCGGACTTTCTGGAATTCTCTATTTACAGGAAATTCCTAAGAAAGGAGGGAGGATTTGATGATTCATAAAAGGAAAAAAAAGGAATCGCGAGCCGCTCCTATACTTGGATGTCCTGCTTCTTCACAGAATCTACGACCGATCGAACTGCCGAGGCCCACACTTGATCGTAGTAAATCAGTATTAAAAGCATTACAGCAAAGAAAAACTATCCGTGAAATAAGAGATAAAAAACTTCCTTTGCATATACTTTCAAATCTCCTATGGGCAGCATGCGGAGTAAATCGTAAAAAAGGTCCATTCGGAATTCCTGGAAGAACTGCTGCTTCAGCAAGTAACTCACAGGAAATTGATCTTTATGTTGCCATTCAGGAAGGCATTTATTTATATGATGCATTTCATCACAGGCTGGTTCCAGTTGTTGCGGGTGACCTGCGTGCCCTGGCAATTGGACATGGCCAAGCGAATTTTGTAGCTAAGGCTCCGGTTCATCTCATCTACATCGCGGATGTTAATAAACTTTCCAATACATCTGGTTTTCAGGAACCGGGACTGCAAGATCCTGAAATTCAAAAATCATATTATTATGTTGATACAGGTCTCATTGCAGGCAACGTATATCTGTATGCTGCTTCTCAAGGACTGGCATCATGGTTCCATAATTGCAATAAATCCGGTCTTACGGCAAAATTAAAATTGCATCCTGACCAGCGGGTACTCTTTGGTCAAACAGTTGGATATCCTGTTAGGAAATAAAAAAATTAGCTCTTTCCGGAATATTGGGAGAGTCTATCAGTCAAATATATATCTCGATTCGCGGAAATAAAAAAATAATGCAGGAGATTTCAAATGGAGATTTCAGGAAATACCGTATTAATTACGGGTGGGGCAACGGGTATAGGATATGCAATGGCCGAATCTTTCTTGGAAGCGAAGAATGAAGTCATTATTTGTGGTCGTAGGAAAGAAAGACTTATTGAAGCCCGAAAAAAACATCCGGATTTCCATATCAAAGTATGTGATATAGCCGAAGAAGCGGATCGAAGAACACTGGTTGAATGGATAACTACCAGCTTCAGCAATTTGAACATTCTGGTGAACAATGCCGGTGTGCAAAGGGATATTGATTTCACGAAAGGTATTAACGAATTCATGGCCGGAGAAAATGAAATCAAAATCAATTTGGAAGCCCCGATAGTTCTATCCGGGCTGTTTATTCCATATATGACCGGAAAGAAAGGAGCTGCCATCATCAATGTTTCATCCGGATTGGGTTTTGTGCCCGCTGTCCGAATGCCGGTATATAGTGCGACCAAAGCCGGGATGCACGCTTTTTCAATGGCGCTCAGACAACAACTCTTAAAGCTTGGGATTAAAGTTTTTGAGGTGGTTCCGCCGGCGGTTGATACGGAATTAAACCCGGATGGAAGGGCCGGAAGAGGAAATTTTAAAGTGGATCTAAAGCCTGAGGAATTTGTGGCTTCGGTAATGAAATGTTTCAAAAATGACGTCTTCGAAATAGGTTATGGGATGACGGAAGGAACTATCAAAGCGTCCAGAGCAGAATTGGACAGAAGCTTTCAACAGATGAATAGTCGGTGGTAAATCTGTGTAGAAAATTTTTAAACAACCAACAAAAACAATTGACTGCACAGATTGGTCACTTCGACAAGCTCAGTGCAGGCTTTCTGTCAATTGTGTGTCGTTTCTTGCCCATTGCTGCCCCCTTTGATCCATAATATACTTTTTACTAAATTCAAAATGGATCACTTCTTGGGGGGGAAGGTCACATCATGAAAGGGTAATCTCATTGAAAAAATTAATACTGATATTACTTTTTTTACATCCATTGAAATTATGCGCCGTTCTTCCAGTTGATAATGCTGAGACTGGTACTAATACAAATACTCTGGGAGGTGCATGGATAACATTCAATGATGAATTCTCTTCGACAGTTTTTACTCCGAATGTATCCCCGGGTTATACAGGAACGTACTGCAGATTATTTGAATGGATGTTTAATGCAGGTAGTTCTGGACCTTTTGCCGGAGCTTCAACGGGCCTGAATTCCAGCTGGACTGGAGTTGATTTAGGCCAATATTTCGGTGTGAGGTTTTATGCAAGGGGAAACGGCAGATACGACATTAGTCTTGCCACAAACCAGACTCGTACTGATAATAACCACTATGTTAAAACAATTAATTTAACTTCGGAATGGAAGCTCTATGAGCTGCCATTTTCGCAATTTGCTCAAACATGGGGGCCACCAAAACCTTGGGATTCTTCAACCGTTTTTGCAGTCGGATTTAACGCAGTTGCTTCCTATGGTATGAGCGGACAAATATGGATAGACGATATTGAATTTTATCTTGCATCGGAAGCTCATCAAATTACTGACCCAAATGTTATTATTCTAGAACCAAAGGTGAACCAGTTAGGATACTTGCCTGGTGAAAAAAAATATTTTTGTATCGTATCGGATATTGCTTCAGTCGGGGATACATTTCATATCCTCAACTCTTCTAATGATACTGTCTTAACCGGGACAATATCCGGTACACCAATTAACGATACCGCCTCAACAGGGGAAAATGTTTGGAAGGTTGATTTTTCCAGTCTCAATATTTCTGAAAATTATATTATAAAAATGAACAATAGAGAAAGTTATCAATTTCAAATAGGAGATAGCGTCTATAATAATCTCTTTAAGGATGCCTTGAGGTGTTTCTACCTTATTCGATGCGGGTTGGCTGAAAACGATCCTGTAACGGGAATTAATAGACCCGTATGTCATTTAAATGATGCAAAGATTAGAGCAGGTTCAGGCAGTATAGATGCTATTGGTGGATGGCACAACGCTTGTGATAAAGGAAAATTTGTTAATGAAACAGCAATCAGTATTGCCTATATGCTGTGGCTTTATGAATTAAGAGGAAACGTTTTAAAAGATCTTAATATTGATATTCCTGAATCCAGTAATGGAATTTCAGATCTCTTGAATGAGGCAAGATGGGGATTAACCTGGCTGCTTAAAATGCAGAAACCAGACGGGACAGTTTATCATAAAGTTGATAGCGAGCCTTATCTTTATTATTGTCCCGATCAGGCGCCGGATATGGATCCTTATGATAGTCAACGATTTGCTGAGTTCCAGAAAAGTGACGAACCACAAACACCTTCTACAATTGATGCTGCTGATTTTACAGGAGTAATGTCTCTTGCTGCAAGAGTATTCAAAGATATAGATAGCTCTTTTGCAGCAGTATGTCTTAATGCTGCCCAAAAAACATGGACTTGGGTTAGTAGTAATACAAATATTGGACAGAGCGATCCTTATTATGTCGACCCGGTACCATGGCAGGAATATTTATGGGCTAAAGGTGAAATGGCAAGAAGTCTAAACAGCGGTACTTTACGTTCAGAATTCAGCGCCAATATAGATACAGTATCGCTTACATCCGGAGGGTGGGGAGAGCCGCAGCTTTTCGGTTATTTGGCACTTTATTATGACAGTAATACAGATGCTGCACTGAAAAATAAAATAAGATCCAAATTTGTTTCTTTATGTAGTTCAATTGTAACAGCATCGGAAAACAGCGGTTATGGCGTAGCTCTTTGGTCATGGGAATACTGGTGGGAATCGAACGAGAATGTTATGAATAAAGCAAACTGCCTCCTCTTTGGTTATGAGATGACCGGCAATACTGTTTACAGGGATGCGGCTCTTAGGCAGTTACACTATATACTAGGTTTAAACAGCTTGAATAAGTCTTTTGTTATGTGCCATGGAAGTAATTCTATGAATCATCCATTCCATTGGATTTATAATGTTTATGGAAAATCTATACCGGGATGGACTGCAGGGGGTGCAAACAGTAATGGAGGCGACGTCTTTCTGTCTGAACTTATACTTGCAGGGACTCCAAATGCAAAATGTTATGCAGACAGATCGGAATGTGGACTGGGATCGTGGGCAAGTAATGAAGGTGAAACAAGCGAAAATGCCGCTTTGGTTTTCCTTTCAGGATACTTTTACAAAGGCAGCGGCAATCCGAATGATGTACAAACAGGTTTAAATATTCCATTGGAGTATTCCCTATCTCAGAATTTTCCAAACCCTTTTAATCCGAGCACTACAATTAGTTTTTCCCTACCACACCCCGTCCATGTGGAGTTAAAGATATTTAATATTTTAGGACAAGTTGTCGCTACACTGGTTGACCAGAATTATTCTCCAGGTTACTATAGTTTTAAATGGAATGCATCTGGTTTTGCGAGCGGCGTTTATTATTATAGAATTGAGGCAGGCGGTTTTGTCGAGACAAAAAAACTTGTACTTTTGCGATAAAGGGCGATTACAACCAGGCTTAGATTTAATAGAGACTTATCAAGAGTCCCACTACGCGGCAGATCTAGTTCACAGGGCTGCCTTTGCTTATTAGTATCCGATTTCGTAACATACACATGTTCCTCCGAGATGCATCCGACAACCATCGTTGTATTGAGTTATAGATAATCAAGCTTATGAGTGGCGCAGCTCTAGTTCACGTGACAGAACTACGAAAAGCAGGCAGTATTTTGAAAAATTAAATAAAAAGAAAGGGGAAATGCTATGTCCCTTAATACGATGACAGACATATTATTAAGACTTATATTAGTAGTATTCGTTTTGATGGCGATAGGATGTTCAAAGGAAGAAAATACTATCACCGGACCGCCGGAGAATATTCCAAATGCAGCGAATGTTTATATGGATAGTACTCAGCAGATTATCAGAGGCTTTGGCGGTCAAAACATGCCTGGGTGGTCAGATGTCGGCGATTTGACTACTACTCAAGTAGAGAAGGCATTTGGCACCGGGGCCGGGCAAATTGGTATGACGATACTACGCATTCGTGTCCCTTACGACTCGACGAAATTTAATCTTGAAGTCCCCACTGCCCAGCTGGCAAAATCGCTCGGAGCAATAATATTTGCATCACCATGGACGCCTCCACCATCGATGAAGAGCAACAATAATATCGTTGGAGGCATTCTCAACACTGGTTCTTATGCTGACTTTGCAAACTATCTGAAGGCATTTGCCGATTACATGTCGAGTAATGGTGCCCCCTTATATGCTGTATCGCTTCAAAACGAACCAGATGTTCACGTAGGCTACGAATCGTGCGATTGGAATGCTACACAAATGCTCAACTTTGTCAAGAACAATACACCGGCAATCGGCACCAAAATCATCGTACCCGAGTCGTATAAGTTCGACCATGCCATGTCCGACCCTATACTCAATGATCCTGCCGCTGCTGCGAACATATCCATCATTGGCGGTCACCTTTACGGAGAAGGAGCGCTTACAAGTTATCCTCTGGCTACCAGCAAAGGTAAAGAAGTCTGGATGACCGAGCATATTGTGGACTGTGCCAACTGGCCTTATGCATTCGAAGTAGCCGTTGAAATTAACGGTTGTATGAATGCCGGTATGAGTGCTTATGTGTTGTGGTACATCAGAAGGGGTTATGGTCCGATCGATGAATCAGGTAATATCACCAAGGGGGGGTATTTTATGTCGCAGTATGCGAGATTCGTCCGCCCAGGATATTACAGAGTAAGTGCCACAGCCAACCCTCAGACAAATATTGATGTGACTGCATATAAGAGCGGCTCCAAGGTGGTCATTGTTGTTTTAAACAGCGGTTCATCAATTAGTCAGACATTTACGATCCAGCACGGGACCGTGAGTACGTATACGCCCTATGTCACATCAAGTAGTAAGAATTGCATACAGGAAAGTGATATTACTGTATCAAATGGTATTTTTACTGTTACTTTGGATTCATCGAGTGTGACAACTTTTGTGTCGAACTAAAAGCCAAAACAATCCGTTAGCTGGCAAGAGAGAAAATGTTAACTTTATCATCAGTGTATGAACCAAGTTTGATCGATATGAAAATGAAGAGTATATTAAATATCAAGAAAGGGTCAATATGTGATGCCAGTCAAGTCTTCGAAATGTCAGCGTGGAAAGTTCTTAAAAAACTATCATCATTATCCTCTTAAAGGCAATTGGTTTGTCCGTTGTTTCTTTCCTCTAACGGGTTTGGTTTGTCTAATCTGGTTTCTTCTGCGCGTCATTCCCAAACCGAGCCGGTTGCAATACCCGTGCATGAAAGTGGCGGCACCTATAGCCAGCGGTTTTCTCGTATACATTGTCGGACTAGCGGCTACGGTGTTTTCATTCAAAAAGGCCAGACAGTATTTTCGTAAATCTAAATATATTCTTGCGTCGATTTTTATTCTTGCCGGCCTTGCAACGGGACTCTTCATGATGTCGAACACCAGCACTGAGTCCCACGCGTCTTTCGTTTCCGGCGGTTCACTGGTTGGACCAATAGACTCCGCCAACAATCCAATAGGAACAGCAAAAGGAATTTTCCCGGGCAGAGTTGTATGGGTACATAATCCCGAGGCAACAAATGAAAAATGCGTTGTCGATGATCCGGATCATGGATATTTTATGAGTGAAAATATGAATCAGACGGCAGTCGACAAGATGATTTCTGCTGCCTTAGATAGTTTAACCGGTCAAACGAGTGATAGTGCAGCGTGGAGTGCAATATTCAGGTATCATAATATGACACGAGGGAAAGGAGGCGTCAATTATGGTAAAGGAGAAAAGATATTTATCAAAATAAATGCTACAAGTGCAATGCATGTTAATCCGGCCGATTTGACATCGACATCATATCATGGAGTTTCTGAGACTTCGGTAGCATCTGTTCTTGCAGTTCTACGGCAACTTGTTAATGTCGTTGGTGTCGCCCAAAGTGATATTTATGTCGGTGATCCGATAAAACACATCTATAAACATTTGTACGATGTCTGGCATGCAGAATTTCCGTATGTCCATTATCTCGATCATAACGGTTATACGAATCTAGGGAGAGAAAAAGCTGTCGCAAGCACAACAGCAAAAATAACGTACTCCGATAAAGGAATGATTTTGAGAACAACAGAAGGCGATACTGTATACGATGATTACCTTTATACTATATTTGAAGACGCAGAGTATATATTAAACATACCGATGCTGAAAGGTCATCAGCGCGCCGGAATGACTATGTTTGCGAAAAATCATTTTGGATCTCATACACGAGATTTCGCTTCTCATCTTCATAATGGATTGGTGAGTCCTGAAGGGGCTCCAACGCGTACCGGTTATGGACTGTATCGGGTTCAGGTTGATTTAATGAGTCACAAATTGTTAGGCGAAAAAAATCTTGTCTACATTATGGATGCCCTGTGGGCCACAGACTGGGAACTTAATAAGCCGATAAAATGGAAGATGCAACCGTTTAATAATGATTATACGTCATCCATCTTTGTTTCGTTCGATCCTGTAGCAATTGAATCGGTTGGTTATGATTTTCTCAGATCCGAATTCACGGTTGCAAGCGGGGCAGATCCTTCTGTGCAAATGCCGGGAGTTGATGATTATCTTCATCAGGCTGCAGATTCGGCAAATTGGCCAAGTAATATTAGGTATGATCCCAATAATACCGGTGTTCACATTGCAAGTTTGGGCGTACACGAACACTGGAACAACGCGACCGATAAAAAATATACAAGGAATCTCGGGATCGAAACCGGTATCGAATTGATCGAGATAGAGCAAACTATCCATGACGATGTCGTAGATCGTGAGAATCGTCCTGAGTATTTCCAACTTTACCAAAACTATCCCAATCCTTTTAATCCATCGACAAATATTTCTTTTAGTCTTCCATCAAAATCTTTTGTCACGTTGAAGATATTTGATATTATGGGAAGAGAATTATATACCATCGTCTCTGAAGAACTATCTGCAGGGAATTATTCACGTCAATGGAACACCGCGACGATATCGAGCGGAATTTACTTTTATCGTTTGCAAGCTGGAAAATTTACTGAAACGAAGAAACTTATTTTAATGAGATGACGGGCAACTGCGCACAACAGCAGGCACTACGATGTGAAGAACACTCAAGCACGCGCCGGTGCGATTATTGAATTAAACATTTGCAAATTACCGGTGCATGGTTGCGTTATTTTGAAGGATTGCTTGTTCAATGTCAAGAGAAAAGTGATGCGCCATTGTGTTGCTATTTAACGGCGGAAATTTCACAATGAGGCAAATCAATTACTATTACTTCATGGAGTAACAATCATGAAGACATTATTTGCAGTTGTATGCCTAATGTTTATCGGATGCAGCCTTGCGAATGAAAAGTATTTCACTCGGAGTTTCGGGCTTAATTCAGTAATAGAAACGACAGCTGGCGGTGTGTTAATTCAGTGGGAATCCGGGATGAGGAATAGAGTTTATGGATGGAAGTTCGACGGAATCCGAAAAAGCCTGGTCTATGACGGTATTGCTACCAGCATTATCAAAGTAAGTTATCGAGAGTATTACATTGACGAACGAACCGGAGGCGAAGCAAAACAATCATTCTATCAAGAATTCCAGTTTGATCTGAATCAGTCCGACCTCATAACATTTCAGGATATCAAGATAAAAGTCGAATACGCTAACTCGGAAAGTATTCAGTTCAAAGTGCTTCAACCTCCCGCGGGATTCGAAGAGGCTCAAGAGGTGATAAAATGAGCTGACAACACTGACCTGCCCCGAATTATGTGCTAGATAAATAAAGCCCTCTTCCTTCATTGGATGCTGGGCTTTTTTGTAACCAAGATAGCATTCACCCTGACATATCATTAGTGATAGTCTCCGGAGTTCCCACCAGGTTAGGAGATATTATATTTGGTATCATCAGATCTAACTTCTTGAATATGTATGATTCCAATAATAATTCTTGACACTGCGTAAATTATTATATATCATAAATTATAAGTGAATATTTACGTTTTTTTACTTCTTAGCGATAAGTGCTGCCAATCCTATGCTAAGGCATTTCCAGAAGTGCATTAAATTTTATTTGAGGTTTATAGAAGTAGAAAAAAACTTTTTGCTGTTCGCAGAAGATATTTTTCATCTAGGGTACTCTTCCCTCGTTTCGCCCTTCCATAAAGTACCCGTCTATATCCAAACATCCGAGGAATGGATGAAGAAGCTGTTTCTTATAATCATCATAGCAATGCTATTCTCTTTATTATCCTGTTGTAAATCTCCGACAGGACCGGATGAATATAAAGACCCCCGCACATATACATGGACGATTGATACGCTTTTGTATCCAGGGAGTTTTCAAACTAATATGCGAAGCATATGGGGTAGCTCTGTCCATGATTTATACATTGTGGGACATAATGACCGGGGTTACGGTAAAATGTTTCACTTTGACGGGTTGAAATGGAGTGCAATTGATCCATTACCAACTGGTTCTATTGACCTTGCATCAGTTTATGGATTTAGTCCAAATGATATATGGACAGTTGGAATGGAATATATAGAACCGCCCGGACTCGGTTATTATGTAGACAGTAGTTTAATCATCCACTACGACGGCACAACTTGGAAAGAAATGCAATTACCTGGTAGAGGACGGATGCTCCAATCAGTTGGCGGAGCAACACCCAATGATGTCTGGGCAGGGGGAACAAATGTTTTGTTTCATTTCGACGGCGTCTCAATCAAGCACTACCCGATCTATATACCACCCCAAGGAATTCAATTAGGATTTATTGTAGCATTGTCGACCTCTGAAGTCTATATGGCAGGTTATAGAAATGATGTAACTCAGCCTCTTGACTCATCATTCCATTATTTATATCGATTCAACGGTTCATCCTGGGATATTATTGATTCTACACTGCAGGGCACATCGCAAGCCAACTTTGGCCCACAGCTCACCCTTATAGACCATCAAATGTATTCAGCCGGCGGCGGAGTGTGGAAGTGGATAGGGAACGGTTGGAATAAACTGTTCGATGAGGAATGGATTTATCATGTAGGCGGTAGCAGTGCAAATAATCTTTTCGCATGTGGTGGTCTGGCAACGCTCTATCACTATAACGGTACAGATTGGAAAAAATTAGCTTTGCCGATTAACCAGGATGTTGCATTCTACACGGTCTGGACCGATGGTGTTGAAGCGTTCATCATTGGGAATGATGGCTACAAAACCTATATTGTCCACGGAAAATAAAGACAATAGAAAGGATAAATATCGCTAAGCAGATTGACTAAAAAACCTGAGGCGGTGCTACTAACACCGCCCCAGAACTGCGACAAACAGACGACAATAAGGTTGGCACCCTATTACTCGAATTATTTTTTACAAATTCGAGCTCGTTCTATTTGTCACCCATAATATAACAAGGTTTTCTTAATTCTCCAAGGAAGGATACGACCATGAAAAAATCCATTTTTTTTCCCGCCTTTTTTCTGATGAATGTCATTTTATGTGCACAGCAACCCATAAGCATAGCCATCTCTCCTACAACACTTGCTATTGTAAACTCAACAGTTAGTGGTTTCAACCCGGTGGGAATTTACAATATAGGTCGGAAAGATGGTTCATTCGATAATGGGCAAAATATTTATCATACTGCATATTTTTTTGATTTATCGCCCTATCAAATCCCTAGAGATGCAAATGTATCGAGTATTAGTCTTGACATATCTGTATTTAATTATGAGAAAAGTTCGTATAGTGCTCGTATTACCGCTGTGCCATCCAATATCACACCCTATTCACCTTATAAAGATATTTATAATGCAGTTGGAGGTGGTACCACATATTTCGATAACTTGAATTATGCATCCGCACCATTTCTTTCGAAAACATCCCCATCTCTGACCAGCGTTGTTAAAAACGCAATATCCACTCAAACTATTGTTAATCTTGGAGCTCTCTGTATTAGTGAAAATTCAGATGGTTCCGAAGCAGGCGTTGTTCTGGTGCTAAATATTACTTACACACCTGGTCACTTCACTTGTATATTTAAAAACAGTTTCAATTCCGGTAATTTGATGGTCGACGGTACAAGTTTCTCATCTGGGTCATCATTCAATTTGTCAACGGGTAGTACTCATCCTATCGCAGCAGTCGATCATCAATATATCCAAGATGCTTCGAATGGTAAATGGTATTATCGAGACTATCAAAACTGGTCTGATCCGACAGGGTACACAATAGTGACAAAACCGCAGACGGCTTTTGCATTAAAAGTTACACAAGGAGGAACTTGGACTGCTAATTTCTTAAAAGAATTCAATCTCACATTCATGACTTCATTTGGCGGCGGTACTGTCACTGTAAACAATACTTCTTATCCATCTGGTTATCAACAGATACTACTTGAACGTGGATCGGTTTCATTCTCCGCTCCGAGCTTTATTCGTAATTTGAATGGATACGATTATTCATTAAACAACTGGACGGGAAATGGGACAGTGGTTTCATCACCCGATATTCCGACAGATCACACGCAATATGTCGCAAATTTTACAAAAACATTATCATCGCCGACGTCATTCGGCGGCAGCACCATTACAGATAATGCGGGAACTCATCCGCTTCTTTCATGGTCGTCTTCAGATGTCGCGGCAGAGGTTATCGGGTACCATATATTCCGCCAATACGGTAATGCAACTTCTTTCTCCCTTGTTGGAATCGTAAACGGCAGGAATACAACGTCATGGAGCGATAAAAACATCAGTGTAAATGTCAGTAATTGCGTCCCCATCTTATATGCTATCACGGCTTTTACTTCTTCAATGGAATCGCCCCTAGAAAATTCACGCGTTTTGAAGTATCTAGGTCTGAGGATCCTGTTAAGTGAACACAGTGGTAATCTTGTCATGCAATCGACCATTGCAGAAGAAATTCCTCAGACAGCGGAATTGTATCAAAATTATCCAAATCCATTCAATCCAACTACAAAGATCAGCTTTGCTATGCCATCGGCGGCATATGTAAAGATATCTGTATGCGATGTACTTGGTCGCGAAGTTGAGACTTTGATTGATTGTGAATGTCCGGCAGGATATCATAGTGTAGAATTTGATGGAAGTAAACTCTCGTCAGGTATGTACTTCTATAAATTGCAGGCTGGATCGTTCACTGAAATCAAAAAAATGCAACTGATTAAGTAAAACGATCTTATTCAAGTATTAATGCCCCTCATCTCTAAATCGATGTGGGGCTTTTTTGTAACCAAGCTAGCATTCACACTGATAAATATATTAAATCATTCCACGTTTCTGTGTGACTGCAACCCAATGTTTTCTATCATAAATCGATAGAATCACTGGACAGCCTTGCCGGAGAAGAGAATCCTATTAAACATGATCATTCTTCTGTAGGAAGTGATGAAAATATTTAGTATACTATGTATAGAGCGATACCCCACAGGATTCGTAAAACATTCAATGGTTCCTGCCAGATAAAAACTCAAGATAACACCTCTAGAGAAAATCACTTGTATCGATCACGCATCAAACAACAATACACAATAATAAAAGGAGAAACACCATGAAAATGTATGTCGGTAATCTGTCACACGATATTTCGGAAGATGAATTGCGAAAGGAATTTGCAGCGTTCGGGGCAGTTGATTCCGTTACCCTCATAAAAGACAAATTTTCCGGAACGGCGAAGGGGTTCGGATTTGTAGAGATGCCGGTACGCTCGGAAGCAGAGGCAGCTATTGCCGGATTGAATGATAAAGAAGTAAATGGGCGAAAAATGGTGGTGAACGAAGCCCGCCCGACGGCCGACCGAAAGTCGAACGACCGTGGACGCGGCGGCTATGGAAACCGTTCTCGGTATTAAGCACTCTTTATTTTTAAGGAGGGATTCTACGCCGTAGGTAATGCCAAATGGCAGTGCTACAAATAGGCCACCCCTTACAGGTCGTAGACCTCTGGGTTGTCCTACAATGGCAATATATACCTCCGTTGCCATTTGGCACAAACAGAGGTGGATACCTGGAAAATAAAAAATTGGCATAAGAAATTTAGGGAAGAAATTCAACGGTAAATCATCGCTGCTCTTTCATTCATCATTCATAATTCCCCATTTTCTAGTGCCGCGGGAGAGACTCGAACTCTCATGCCCTTTCGAGCACTGGATCCTAAGTCCAGCCTGTATACCAATTTCAGCACCGCGGCGTTCAGCGCGATTGACGAGTTGGGACGTTGCACGCAACGTCCCATCATATAAAATATTAAAATTCAGAATGAATTACAAATTACCGGCGGTATACCGCTTCCGCCTGTTCCGGATGTAATCGACGAAAAGAAATTCTCCCAGGTTCGTCACCGAGGAATAGTAGGCACGCCCCCGATTTGCTTTCGTGAGTTCTTCGACAAAATTCTTCAGGTATGGATCGCGGGCAACCATAAATGTACTTATGGTAATATGTTCACGCCGGCATGCAACAGCTTCGTCGAGCGTTTTGTTTACGATTCGTGGATCAAGACCAAAAGAATTTTTGTACAGCTTCCCGCTTTCTTCAAAAATTGCCGAAGGTTTACCGTCGGTGATCATGAAAATCTGTTTATTTGTATTCCCGCACCGCCGGAGAAGATTCCGGGCGAGCTGCAATCCTGCTTTTGTATTGGTATGATATGGTCCTACTGAAAGAAATGGTAGCTTGTGTATACCGACTTCTTCGGCGTAATCGCCGAAAGTAACCAGCCGGATAATGTCTTTTGGGTATTTTGCATGAATAAGCTCGGAAAGGGCAAGTGCAACCTGTTTAGCCGGCGTAATCCTGTCTTCCCCATAAAGGATCATGCTGTGACTGATATCGAGCATTAAGATGGTTGCACAGGAAGTCGTGTGCTCTGTTTCGTAGACTTCAAGATCGTCTTCCGTAAGCCGGAATTCTTCGATTCCGTTTCTTTTCAGGGCATTGGTGATTGTGGAGGTGACATCAATATTCATCGGTTGATCACCGAAATGATATTTCTTTGTCTCACTCAACCGGTCGACTCCGGTTCCTAGGTAGGGAGTCTCATGCGTACCAAGCGTACTCTTTGTCAATGTGCGGAAAATTTCATTCAATGCATCCTGCCTTATCCTTTGAACCCCTCGGGCAGTGACATTAAAAATGTTATTGACTTCTTCAATTAAACCGAGTTCTTTAAGCTGATCGATGAACTCATCCAATGTCATCGACTTGTTGAAGATATGGTATTCCTGGTCGAGTTGACGCAGCCACTCGAGTGCTTCATGAACATCGCCGCTCGCCTGAAGGAGAAGATGACCGAAAAGGGAAATGAGCGATTGTAGAAAGACTTCATCGGTGCTCGAATCTGCCAGCCATCGTGAGAAACGGATACGCATGCTCAATCCTCGTCGCCGAATCGGGACTGGCCGGCAAAAATGGTACCGACCATATCTTTGTATGAGGTTACATTATCAATAACCTCTTTAGCAATTTTTGAATTCTGATGAAGTCCGTCAAGCACGAACTCCATTGCCGCTGCGTACTCAGCAATATTCCGGCGATCAAACTCCATATAGCGCGACGTCACTTCCAGCAATCCGGACACCCGCTGTAACTGTTTACAATACTCGACTGTCGGCATCTCATCGGTTATTTCGATGCTGTTTCCGTTCTCAAACCATTTCAGAATTGGAGAATAGATTGCTTCTTCTGTCGATGGTTCTTCTTCACGAGAAGAGCGACGTCTCGGTTGTTTCCTGAGCGGATCGGGGAAATACTGTTTGAAAATTTCACGTACGGCTTTTCCGATGAGAGCTCTACCGACTTTTACCGACCCTTCCTGCTCACCCTCAAAAACGAGTTCGAGTTTACCTGTCATTCCGGGCAGAACATGATGGAGGTCGCACAAACGCGGTATGATAGTTTCATCATTCAATAAAATAGCCCGGCGTTCGGCAGTACTGATTAAATTTTCCATTGCGGATATCGCCAGGCGTGCGCTGACTCCGGATTTTTGATCAATAAATTCGCTTTTTCGGGCTTCGAAAGCAATTTGTTCGATAATCTCTTCGAAATACTTTGGCACCTTCAATATTTTCCCATTACGTTGAACCCACGCTTCCTGTCGGGTGATGGCAATTGCATCGTCCATAGTCTGTGGGTAATGGGTGATGATCTGTGAATCGATCCGGTCTTTTAACGGAGTAATAATATTACCGCGACTTGTATAATCTTCGGGATTTGCGGTAAAGACGATCATAATATCGAGTGGGAAACGAACATGAAATCCACGAATTTGAATATCCTTTTCTTCCATGATGTTGAACAACCCGACCTGGATTCGAGGCTGAAGATCGGGAAGTTCGTTCATAGCAAAAATACCTCTGTTGGCCCTGGGGATCAAACCGAAATGAATCGCTCCTTCATGTGAATAATGAAGACGCTGTGATACCGCCTTAATCGGATCAATATCACCGATGAGATCGGCGATGGTTACATCAGGTGTCGCCAGTTTTTCACTGTAGCGTTCGTCACGGTGTATCCATTCTATTGCAGTATCATCGCCGTCGCGGGTAATTGTCTCCACAGCATATCTGCTCACAGGTCGAAATGGATTATCATTAATTTCACTTCCCCTCACAATCGGTATGTATTCATCAAGAAGCGATGGAAGTTGACGGACGATCCTAGATTTTGCCTGCCCACGAAGACCCAGCAGAAGAAGGTCGTGCTTAGCAAGAATAGCATTGATTAACGCCGGGATAACAGTTTCATCATAGCCGATGATACCGGGAAAAATACGATCGTGACGGCGTATTTTCTCAATCAAATTTTCACGCACTTCTTCTTTAACCGGTCGCGGAGTATATCCAGAGCCGCGGAGTGCTCCAAGCGTTTCTGGTCTTTTCATTACTAAACCTCTCCTTCCGATTATTTCTGACGGTTCAATCATTGGCTTGCAATTCGTGCGGCTGTTTGGTACATTAGAGCCGCAATGCACAGCCTACTCAATAAAACACTAATACTTCGATTAAGTTCCATAGGCGATATTATCCTTGCATCGCCTCTTATACGAGTGTTGAGAAAGCGGTTTCCGGAAGCACGTATCGATTTTGTCGTCAAAACAGAGTTTGCAGAGCTCGTGCGGTACAATCCGTATATCACGTCCGTAATTGAGTTTTCAACCTCAGGAGGATTTGCCGGCCTTGTTTCTCTCAAACGGAAATTGCGAAGTGTCGGGTATGATTCGGTGATCGATATTCATAACAATTTTCGGAGCGTGTATCTCCGCTCTTTTATTGGTGCCGATATATGTGCCGTTGTTGACAAACGTTTGTGGCAACGATTTATGCTCGTTCGCTTTAAATTGAACAGGTATAACGGATTTGTGTCAGTCGCAGATCGGTATATCGAACCGTTGAAATCATTCGGCATTGAAAATGATGGAGAAGGACTTGAGGTTTTCATTCCTCCATCAATATTAACCCGGGTCGGAGAATTATGGAAAACATATCGGGTGGCACCAAATTCCCGGGTTATTGCGATAGCGCATTCGGCAAAACATTTAACAAAAATGTGGCCCGCTGAGCAATACGCAAAGCTCGGGATCGAGGTGTGCCGCAATGGAGGTGTTGTCGTTCTGTTCGGAAGTCAGACCGATGCCGCACGAAGCAAACTTATTATAGAACAAATGTATGCTCAGGGCGTTCCGTCATCACATGTTGTAAATTGTACGGGTCAGCTCGATCTTCTTGAAACTGCAGCATTCATGGACTATTGCTCGGCGGTTGTTGCAAACGATTCCGGACTTATGCATCTTGCAAGTGCCCGGAATCGTCCGGTGGTCGGGATTTTTGGTCCGACGGTAAAGGAATTCGGTTTTTTCCCGATAGGAGGCAAAAATAGGGTAATTGAAAGGGCCGGACTCGAATGCCGACCTTGCTCACATCTCGGGGGACCCGAATGCCCAAAAAAACATTTTCGATGTATGAATGATATTAGCGTCGATCAGGTGTATCAATCGGTTCAAGACTTACTCTCATCATGACGAAAATCAGTCTCTATAGAATTCTTTATAATAGTCTTGTAGTTCCGCTGCTGTGGATTCTTCTGTATATTACAGGATTGTTTAATTTAAAAGTCCATAAAGGAATCTCAGGACGCCGGAATCTTTTTGCGAATGTAGAAGAAGCCCTATCAAGACTCCCCATCGGCCGGCCGCGATTCTGGTTCCATTCCTCATCGCTCGGTGAATTTGAACAGGCGAAACCAATCATTGCGGAATTAAAACAAATCAATCCCACGGCACAAATTATTGTTACGTTTTTTTCCCCATCGGGATATGAGCCTTCAAGAAAATACAAGCTTGCCGATATTATTACCTATATTCCGTTTGACTCTTTATGGAACGCGCGGAAATTTGTGAAGATAGTCCATCCTACAGCTGCAATCATGGTGCGATATGATGTATGGCCAAATCATATATGGGAGCTTGCACGTGCAGGCATTCCAATTTTTCTGGCTAATGCGACAATGCGTCCGACAACGAAGCGCTTCCTTCCGGGAGTGCGGAGTTTTCATACGGTCATCTATGGAATGTTCAAATCAATTCTTACTGTGACGGAAACCGATGCCGAAATGTTCGGTCGGTTTGGTTTGCACAATGTAAATGTGCAAGCCATTGGCGATACCCGTTTCGACCAGGTGTTGATCAGACGAAAAGAGGCGGAATCGAAACATCTTATTCCGCCCTCGATAATTATGAGAAAAAAGATCTTTATTGTTGGGAGCAGCTGGGAGAGCGACGAAGATGTACTTTTACCTGTATTCAACAAACTGCAGCATGAAGAAGCGGCGCTCCTGATGATCCTTGTACCGCATGAACCGACAATAGAAAACATCGAGCGAATTGAATCTATGTTGAACGGAAAAACTACTCATATCAGATTTTCCAGCTTGATCGATTATAACAAACAGCGTGTTATTATTGTTGATAGTATTGGGGTTCTGGTTGCACTGTACAAATACGCTCACTTTGCATATGTCGGCGGCGGTTTCAAATCGGGAGTCCATAATGTTCTTGAACCTGCGGTCTATGGGATCCCGGTAATTTATGGGCCACGTCATCAAAATTCTCAGGAAGCGGTGATGTTGTTGAAAGAAAAAGCAGGTTTTGTGGCCGAGGATGAAAAAAAGATGTACCGAACGCTCAGAAGATTTCTTGATGATGAAAAAATACGGGTCGCAGCCGGTAAACATGCCGCAGCATTTGTAAATCGCAACGCCGGAGCGACGCAGCGCTTCCTTGCCTCTTTGAATGAATATTTACAGGGGAGTTCACAGTGAAAATAGCGTATTTCGATACGATTGCCGGAATCAGCGGCGACATGGTGCTGGGCGCGTTCCTGAATGCAGGAATCCCGATTGAGGTATTGAATTCCGAGATAGCTAAACTCGGCATTTCAGGCGTCAGAATTGAAATACAAATGCTTCAACGAAGCATGATAACAGCCATAAAAGTCAATGTTGTCGAAACACCTCAACATCGTGATGAACAAAAACGTCAATCCCATCATGAAAGAAGCTTCGAAGAAATTCGACGCTTGATTGAATCAAGCGGGTTGAATGACCGGGTAAAAGGAAAAGCGGTAGAAATTTTCCATACACTTGCCAGGGCAGAAGCGCGTATTCACGATACATCAGTCGAGAATATTCATTTTCATGAAGTGGGTGCGATTGATTCTATTGTCGATATTATCGGAGCAGCGGTATGTATGGAGTATTTCGGCATCGAAGCAGTATACTCATCACCCGTCCGGCTTGGAAGCGGTGGGACCGTCTCAACACGACATGGTGAAATGCCTGTTCCGGTTCCTGCAGCAGTGGAGATTCTCAAGGGATACCCCACCGTCCTGACCAATATACCTTATGAGCTGACAACTCCGACAGGTGCGGCTATCATAAAAACGCTTTCCCGAGGAGTGCTTAACAATGAAACCTATATTTCACTGGCGGTCGGGTACGGTGCGGGATCGAGGGAGATTCCTCAGGTACCGAATCTCCTGCGGGTTGTCATCGGCGAAATGAAATCATCGTACGATGAAGATGAAATTGCAATTGTTGAGACGAATATCGACGACATGAATCCGGAAATCTATCCCTATCTGATCGAACAACTGCTCTCGTGCGGTGCGCACGATGCATATCTTGTACCCATCATTATGAAGAAAGGACGGCCCGGAATATTACTGTCGGTGATGGTGCATACTGCAAAGCTCGATGAAATTATTCGTGTTATCTATAATGAGACGAGTACGATCGGATTGCGGATTCAACGAATCAACAGGATCAAGCTGCAACGGCAACAGATAGAAATGAACACTTCATTGGGAAAAGTCACGGTTAAAGCGATCACTCACAATGGAAAAGAACAATTGATCCCGGAATTCGAAGAATGTAAACGACTTGCAATTGAACATAAAATACCGTTGATCGAAGTATATAAAATTGTAGAGGGGGAATTAAAGGTGAGAAGGTAAAGGAAAAGGTTAACCCTTCGACTCACCCCGCCAAAAAGCAGACGGGATTCGATCGGAGTCGCTCGACGTAGTGGTCCTTTAGGGCAGGGCAAGGGTCGAGATTGAGATGGCTTCCTATTTTCTTAACCTTAACCTCAACCTTGATCTTGGCCTTGACCTAGGCTAGGGCAAGGGTTGAGATCTAGGGGAGTAAATCAAAAATAGACGGCGGAGAATCTCCGCTGTTTGTTTTCTGAACCGATCTCCTTTATTAGTTTCGGGAATCGCAAATCCGCAATTTCATGGCTAACAAACTTGTACAAATAGCTCTTCCGGTCCCTGTTGATAAACTTTTCACGTACCTGGTTCCGGATGAGCTTGGACCCACAATATGTATAGGTTCCCGGGTGCTTGTTCCTTTCGGAGCGAAGTACATGAGCGGGATTGTCGTAGGATTTACTGCTGAACGCCCGCAGCAGGCACTCAAACCTATTCATGATATTCTGGATGCTGTCCCGATTTTCTCCGAAGAACTGCTCAATCTCTGCCGGTGGATCGGCAAATATTATATCGTCCCGTTTGGTGAAGTGCTCCGAACTGCCACACCGCAAGGATTATCGCTTGAGAGTAAGCGCAAAGTCACCCTTATTGCAGAAATCGATGATGAACGGCTCCGCTCGATACAATCTGCATCGCGCCGCAAAGCGGAGATTCTTCGTGTTCTCCGTCGTTCTCCAAACCAGACTGCTTATCAATTGAAAAAAAAGGTCGGGGCAAAGAATATTCATGCCATACTGACCGATCTGGCGTCGCAGGGACTGGTAAAGGTTGAGGAAGAAATACCAGGCCAGGTCGTCCGTCCGAAACGGCAGCGTTTTGTTGTGATCGATCCCGAAGCAAGAAGCGGATTGCAGACACAGATTGCACAGCTATCACACCGGTCACCGAAACAGGCCGTTCTTCTCTCGACTATTCTCAGTCTTGGCGCAATGACAACTGAACCGTTAAGCCTGAAAGAGTTGCTTCTGCATTCACACGCCCCGTTTTCTTCTTTGAACGGACTGATGAAATTGGGTGGATTAAGTATTGTCGAGCGCGAGGTAATTCGGAGCGTGGAATATTTGCCGGAAGAACAAACAGCATCGATCATTCTTAACTCATATCAACAGCAATGCATAGATCGGATATCTGGTGCAATCCGGACCGGAACATATAGAGCTTTTCTTCTTCATGGTGTTACCGGGAGTGGTAAAACGCAGGTTTATATCGAAACGATACGTGAAGCTCTCGCTCAGGGAAAGACATCAATTGTTCTCGTACCGGAAATCTCGCTCACCCCGCAGACAGTCAGGAGATTTAAAACGCATTTCGGCGACGATGTGACCGTTATGCACAGCCGGATGTCTGTCGGCGAGCGGTACGATTCGTGGCGGCTTCTGCATGCGGGAAAATGCCGGATTGTAATCGGTCCGCGATCCGCTATTTTCGCTCCGATGAAAAACATCGGGCTCATCGTAGTCGATGAAGAACATGAATCATCTTATAAACAATACGATGCAGCGCCGCGTTACAATGCCCGTGATCTTGCAGCCGTGCGTGCACTTCATTCAAATGCCGTTGTTGTATTCGGTTCGGCGACGCCTTCTGCCGAATCTTATGCAAATGCACTAGGTGGGAAATATACACTCCTTGAGCTCCCCGAGCGGGTCGACAACGCAAAACTCCCGTCTGTTACGATTATTGATATGGTGGAGGAACGGAAACACGCCCATCTCGAGTGGCTAGATGAATTAAAACGGGAAAAAATAAAACAGAAGGAAAAGAAATGGATTGAACGCAAATTCATATTCGGTTCGGTTTCAAGACCGCTGCAACGGGCAATCGAAGAACGTCTCCGGCGTAAGGAAGGAATCATTCTCCTGCAAAATCGTCGCGGGTATTCACCCTTTGTTGAATGTCTCGAATGCAAACATGTAGAGAAGTGCAATCACTGCGCCGTAACTCTCACCTATCATAGTACGAAGAAACATATGCGCTGCCATTATTGCGGTCACGTGCGTTCTGTACCGCACGAATGTCCCGTATGCGGGAGCAAAGATATTTTACTCCAAGGTGTCGGGACGCAGCGTGTCGAGGAAGAACTTGCAGCACTGTTCCCCTCGGCGAAGATTCTGCGGATGGATCTCGATACGACATCAAGAAAAGGCTCTCATGTCCGGCTCCTACAGAAATTCGGCGGTGGGGAAGCCGATATTTTGCTCGGCACGCAGATGGTGGCCAAGGGGCTCGATTTTCCCCGCGTCACGCTGGTCGGCGTGATTTCAGCCGATACACAAATGCTCCTTCCCGATTTCCGCTCATCGGAACGGACATTCCAGCTGCTGACTCAGGTCGCCGGCAGGGCGGGACGAAGCATACTATCAGGCGAAGTACTGATTCAAACATACCAGTCGGATCATTTCTGTCTTGCCCATGTTGTGGATCATGATTTCAAAGCTTTCTATAAAGAAGAACTGTATCACCGTCAGGAACTTCACTACCCGCCATTTTCACGTATCATCCTGATCGAGTTTAAAGGTGAGGATGAAACCGAAGTAGAGAGGCACGCACGAACGTTTCTCGGAATTTTCCGTCAGACGGACGGCCGGTGTGAAATTCTTGGTCCGGCGCCGGCAGCAATAGCAAAAATCAAGAATAATTATCGCTGGCATATCATGATTAAAGATTTAAAACGAAGCGATCCTTCAGGCGGTTCATTGCAGTCATTGCTCATGGGTGTCACTCAAAGATACAACGAGCTCTTGTCATCTAAAAAGGTTCAGATGATCATCGATGTCGATCCACAGGGAATGATGTAGGAGTTGGAAAGTTTAAAGTTGAAAGTTGGGAAGTTTAAAATTGAAAGTCATTAAATCTAAATCCGCCTCCGTGCAGCTAAAACATGATAAAAAGCTCTCGAGATGAATAAGAGCATTCATCACCCCCCCCAAGAAATCACTTATCAAAGGTAAAAAATTCTCAGAACTGAAACCTTGAACTTAAAAAATCTTAAACTTCCAGCTTTAAACCTTTAAACCCCTTGACCTTCAACCTTAAACTTCCCAACCTTAAACTCTTCAACCTTAAACTCCTTAACCTTCAACCTTAAACTTCCCAACTTTAAACCTTCTAACCTTTTACTCTCTCCTATCCAGTAACGACCGCACCGCCTGTGCGAGCGATGCAATCTGAAACGGCTTCTGCAGGAATTCGACACGTGACAGAGTAAGAACCGACTGTACATAAATTTCTCGTGAGTAACCACTGGAAATTAAAATTCGAATATCGGGATTAATAGCGCGAAGCATCGGGATGACATCGATTCCACCCAACCCCGGCATATTCATATCCAGAATCACAAGCTGTATTGTCGATGAGTGCTCGCGGAAAAGCTTGAGTCCCGAAACCCCGTCATTTTCTGCAAGTACTGTGTAGCCGCGGGTTTCAAGGACTTCACGCGACAGATTACTGATATCCACCTCATCATCGATCACAAGGATTGTCTCTGTTCCGCGGGAAGCATCGACTGCCGGGGGATGTTCTTTGTGTACACGATTTGTCCCCACCGGCAGAAAAACACGAAAAGTCGATCCTTTACCCGGTTCGCTCTGTACGGTTATAAAGCCGCCGTGGTTGCGGACAATGCCATAAACAACCGCCAATCCCAATCCTGTTCCACCGCTCTCCTTTTTTGTCGTGAAATAGGGCTCAAAGATCTTTTTATGAATTTCCGGTACCATCCCCGTTCCGGTATCGTTAATGCTTATTGACACGTAAGTTCCGGCTTTCGCATCATAAGTGTTGCTGATGTCGCGCTGGTTGAGAGCGACCTGGTGGGATTCGATTGTGAGGACACCGCCTCCCGGCATAGCATCACGCGCATTCACACAAATATTCAATAAAACCTGATGGATTTGTGTCTCGTCTCCTTCGATCGACGATATCGATGATTCGAGTGCCGTCCGGATCTGAATACTTTTATCGATAGTTCGTCCGAGCAGACGAATGACGTCATGCACGGTCTTGTTTGGATCGACGGCTGTAATTTTATATTTTCCACCGCGCGCAAAAGCAAGTAGCTGCTGTGTAAGTTCTCCGGCTCGTTCGGCCGAACGCTCGATCGTTGCGGCATGTTGAGTCAGTTTTTTATCAATATGCTGCAAGGAATTTTTCAGGAGTGTGGCATATCCGAGTATTGCTGCTATAATATTGTTGAAATCATGGGCAATTCCACCGGCCAGATTCCCGATGCTTTCCATTTTCTGACTCTCGATCAGCCGGTTCATGAGCTGTTCCTGATGTGTGACGTCGCGCTGGACACCCCATATGCTAAAGAGTTTGCCGCCGACGATTTCGGTGGTATAAGAGTTCTCAAAATGGTGGACGACACCAAATCGGTCTTTCTCAATTGTAGGGATGTTGCTGACAACAAATCCGTTTTCAATTAATGTCTGTGTCCGGCGGATGTGCGCTTCGCGGTCGGCAACAACATCGGAGACTTTCTGATTCATAAATTCTACCGGAGTGTCGAATCCATACATGCGGGCGAGTACGGTGTTTGCTTCGACAAATTTTCCTTTTTCTAGAATCCATTCCGCGAGCTGCCAGGCAGGGAGTGTAATGTCGGCCGGTTCAGAAAGCTCCAATCGCCAGATACCTTCCTGACTGTTCCGGATAAAATTATCATAGCGTATATTTGTTTTGCGGAGCTGTTCGAGAAGTTGTTTCTGCTCGGTGATATCACGGGCAAATCCCCGGTAGCCGGTAATAGTTCCTTTGCTGTCGCGGATTGGCATGCTCGTTTCCAGAACAATTACCTTTGAACCATCCTTCCGACGAAGAGTGATTTCGTAATCTTTGACAAAACCCTGTTGCTCGATAAGTTCTTGAAATTGAATGCGATCGTCCGGATCCCAGTAAATATTTTCCGGAATTGAAATGTTTTGAATTTCTTCTTCCGATGAGTATCCGAAAAGTTTCAAGCCTGCAGGATTGATTTCCTGAAAATATCCGTTGACAGTCGAAATAAATAGTGCATCCTTGGATTCCATAAAAAGAGTGCGGTACCATTCTTCGGATTCCTGTGATTGTTCAAGGAGCCGCGTTGTTGTAGTCACATCTCGTGCCACATAAAGTACGGCGGGTTGTCCGCGATATGTGATCAGATGGCCGCGTAATTCAACAATAAATGTGGATCCGTTTTTATGAATAGCAGTACAGGTGTATTGCAGTATATCTACTTCCCCAGTACACTGCTTTCTGAGGTTCTCTTTTACTATTTCACGATCTTCAGAAGTAATATATTCGTCGAACTTCCGATTGATGGCCTCATCGTATGTGTCATAGCCGAAAAGTTGCAAAAAGGCATTGTTGACAAATGTTAAAGCTCCTTTTTGTACAAGAAATATCGCATCCAGAGACTGATTGAGAAATACTTTATAATTTTCTTCCGATTTTGTAAACCGGTGGTAAAACCATTTTGTTTGCATTCCATAAAAAATAGATAAGCAGCCAATAATAAAGAGAAGATCAGAAATCGAAAAAGCTCCCGAGAGAATTAAGAAAGAGCCAAAAATGAAGTGGAATAAAAATCCCATAACTGCAAGTACAATACCTGTAGGAAGTGCAAGTTCTACAATAATATAGTGAAACCTGGTAAGGAGAGAATTTTGCATGCTTATAGTAACTAATGATAGGATTCGGACGAAAACAGATTCGTCGTGCCGACGACGTAGCTATTCATAGACATAATACTATAAATGTACGTCAGGGTTGTATGAATGTCAATAAATCGGACTGCACCCCATACGTTGAGACTCTATGGAGGAGGTCCCGTACTCCTAATACTCAGGCATGAGGCGCCAGTCCGTTTATGTCAGAGAGGTCTTTATCTACGGTTCCCACCATGTCGGGGCATTCTTCCTCCGACATTGTGTGGTTGATAAAAATGTCCGTAATGGATATATGGCTGGTCGTAATAATATGACCGGTACAAAACAGGGAAATGGTACATCGGATAATAGAACGGCATTCCCCACGAATCCCACCACCAGTCCCCATATAAATATCCGAGGTTTAAGTAATAATAATCCCGCGGATAATATTCGCCGGACACGGAACGATCGGATGTGGTGATCATTTCCCCGATGACACCGTCAGCCACGCTATCCTTCTTAAGGTTCAGAATATCCTGAGTAGACAATTTAAACCTGGAGTGTGTCGCCCGAATCTGTGTAATGATCAGACTGTCGCTGACACCCTCTTTTGTCATCGTCACAATATCCTGAATTGTCATCTGACGTTGGTTATGATCGGAGGTGCTCTCATATCCAGCCATACATCCGCTGAATAAGAGGACTCCGAAAGCCATAACCACCGTTACTGCTATGTTATTCATTTTGTCCCCCTTTTTAATATTACCAATGAAAGAATTAAGTAAACTTGATTTTCGTAGTATTTCTAAGGATATTTCTCTCATCGTATGCGCCCGTAGCTCAATTGGATAGAGCATTGGTCTTCGGAACCAAGGGTTGGGGGTTCAAGTCCCTCCGGGCGTACAAGTAACATATCCCCTCTTCTGCGTTCCCCGGATTATTAACACATGAGTCGTGCCAAATGCATAAAACTTATCGGTTGTCAAAAAAAGCCGTGTTTTTATATGTTTTTTGATCCTGAAATCACTTAATAGTTTTTTCCTGTCTATCGAAGTAGACACTATCTGTGTCATTCCGTAGACAGGATATCATTTTTTTCTGCATATTAGATGCATAAAGGCATCAAATCGATTAATCCTACAAGAGATATTATGACTGAGCATGAACGATGGATGGAAGCTGCCTTGCGAGAGGCACATAATGCACTTAACTCCAATGAAGTGCCTGTCGGAGCTGTGGTTGTATATCAGGGGACAATTATCGGGAAAGGGTATAATCAGATTGAATCGCTCCACGATTCGACGGCTCATGCCGAGATGATCGCCGTAACGGCTGCCTCCGGCTATCTTAGCTCGAAGTGGCTTGAGCAATGTACGCTATATGTCACTCTCGAACCGTGTATAATGTGTACCGGAGCTCTGGTGCTGACGCGGATTCCGACTGTCGTTTTCGGTGCTTATGATCCGAAAGCAGGTGCATGCGGTACGCTCTATAATATCGCTCAGGATCAGCGGTTAAATCATCGGATTCATCTTATCGGCGGGGTACTCGACGATCGATGTGGTGGGATATTGAAAGAATTTTTTGCTTTACGCCGGAACGCAGGGAAAGAATAGAAAGTAAAGATGTTACTTATCTGCTTTTAATTTTTCTGCACGATCGGCCATCTGAAGCTGCTCAATAATTTCTTCGATTTTCCCTTCCATGATTTCTGCAAGATTATAGAGAGTCAGACCGATGCGGTGGTCGGTGAGTCGGTTTTGAGGGAAATTATACGTACGGATCTTATCGCTCCGGTCTCCGCTCTTCACCATGAGGCGTCGCTGTTCCGAGACGGCGGATTCCTGTTCCCGGATTTTTATCTCGTACAGTTTTACACGGAGCATCTTCATCGCTTTCTCGCGGTTCTTCAGCTGTGAGCGTTCCTGCTGACATGCGACAATAATACCCGAGGGCTTATGAGTAATGCGAACGGCGGTTTCTACTTTGTTCACATTCTGTCCTCCCTTACCGCCGGAGCGATATGTATCGAATTCAAGATCAGCAGGATTAATATCGATTTCGACATCTTCGATTTCAGGTAGCACAGCTACAGTAGCAGCCGATGTATGTACACGACCCTGTGCTTCGGTCTCTGGAACGCGTTGAACACGATGAACGCCGCTTTCGAACTTCATCATCCCGTAAACATTTTCGCCCGTAACCCCGAACACCACTTCCTTAAATCCTCCCTGTCCGGTATCATTTGCATCGATCAATTCAACCTTCCAGCTTTTTCGCTCGGCAAAACGTGTGTACATTCGAAATAGATCTGCGGCGAAAAGCGCCGCTTCATCGCCTCCCGTCCCGGCACGAATTTCAACGATGGTATTCTTACTGTCGTTCGGATCTTTAGGAATAAGAAGTACTTTCAGTTCTTCTTCAATGGCTTCTTGCCGGACTTTAAGTTCTCTGAGTTCGGTCTGGGCCAGATCGGTTAGCTCTGGATCGTTGGATGTTTCCAGGATTTCTTTGTTCCCCTTGATATCGTTCAGTATTCGCCGGTACCGCTCGAGAGCTTTAACAATCGGTGTGAGCTCGGTAAGTTCTTTCCCCAGTTCGCGGAATAACTTTTGGTCGCCGACGATGGCCGGATCGGAAAGTAGACGGGTTACTTCGTCGTAACGCTGTTGTATTTGTTCTAATTTTTCAATCATAAAGGAAAAGTCTTCAGCTCTATTTCCCGGGTTTCAGGTTCTTATATATATCAAATCCTAAGCGGTCATGAAGAAGAGTGGAAAAATAACACGCCATTATTATGTAATAAATTCGGAAATCATAAATCATAAATCAGGAATCTCTCAACCTTTTATACTTCGGTTTCTATTTGTGCCACTTCATCCACCTTTTGTTGCATCTCTTCAATTCCTATTGCAGCCTTCAAAGCCACAAGTGCAACCTCAACCTGCATTTCATCGGGTTCGCGCGTTGTGATTCTCTGGAGCCACAGCCCCGGGGCGATAACAATCCGGCCGATGGTTGTTTTACCATGTTTTGCTGAGAACTTAATTAGTTCATATGACACACCTGCCAGAATTGGAATCAAAGGAAGATGCGTCAGTAATCGTACCGGCAGAGAGATAAAGCCGAACATTGTAACTAAAAATCCATCCAGAATGCTGAAAAAAGCGATCGCCGTAACCATTACGATAAGAAGAAAACTCGTCCCGCATCGTGGATGAAACCGCGTGTATCCCATCGCCATGGTGGGCGTGAGATCTGCCTTTGCCTCATATGTAAAAACCGATTTATGTTCTGCACCATGATACTGGAAAACACGCTGCAGCTCTTTTGACGTTCCGATTAGTGCCATATAACCGATGAGAAATGCGATGCGGATTGCTCCCGTTACAAGGTTGAAAGAGACCACATGCGATTCGATATCGAAGAAATGTGTCGTTATATATAAAGGACCGACAAAAAAAACAGCAATTCCAAGAGTTAACGCCAAAATCATAGTGATAACCAGAGAGAACGAAGATTTTTTTCCCTCGCTATACCCATTCTCTCCCATCTCAAGGTCTTGTATCATGATATCGGCTGAAAGGTTTAGAGTTCTTATGCCGATAATGAGCATTTCTATTAAACCGATCCCACCACGTAAAACCGGTAATTTAAGAAAGGAATAGCGTTCAGTAATGGAGCGGAAAGTCTCTTTTTTCACAAAAATTTCGCCGTTGCGTCTACGGATTGCTGTCGCGATGGTTCCCCTCGCACGCATCATCACGCCTTCAATGACGGCCTGCCCGCCGACGTTCTCCGAACTTAGGCGGGCCTGCCCGCCGACCGGCATGAGATCAATATCGTTCTGAGCTGTTTGACTTCCCCCGCCGAAGGGCGGGTTTTCACCCCGTTTCACCGTATCATCCGAAATCTGTTCCACATAACTCCTTAATAAAAAGAATTGACACAAAATATAAGAAAAGTTTCTTAGAAATACTATTGAACCATAATAGAGTTACAGTTGTTACAATAAATGTGATCGATATTTTAACTTGATATATATCAACTATCATGTAGAAAGATTTTAATAGACAACCTGATGGGTGATTAATTATCGCAGATCGCGTTATTCACTCTATTTTTTTATAATATTCCGGGAGATCTAATCATGATTAATCTGTTACTTCGTTATTCCGCTCTCATGTTTCTATGTGTTTCGACCGCCCTTGCACAAATTCCAAACACGGGATTTGAAAATTGGACAGGTAATAATCCCGACGGCTGGGCCACCAGTAATGCCGGGGAATTAATTACTGTTACTGCATCAAACACCGCACATTCTGGGAGCTACTCAGCACGTGGAGAGGTAATTTCTTTTTTCACAACCGTACTCCAACCGGTGCTTCAGATAGGCCCGGACGCTAGAGGATATGCTTATACTCAGCGACCAGCCGCTTTTACCGGTTACTATCAGTTCTTTCCCACAGGCGGTGATCGGTTCGCTATTAATGTGGCCCTTTTTAAGGGAGGAATAGAGGGAACTAGTGTCGCACTTGCCGCAGCAGCACTTTCAACGAACGTATCGTCATGGACACAATTTTCTACTCCGTTCACTTACTTCAACGGTGAAACTCCAGACACCTGTATTATTCAAATTCAGATAGTTGGGCCAGGTACTGGATTAAATGCAACACCGCATGCCGGTTCATATTTTCTTCTGGATGATCTGGATTTCTCAGGAACAACCGGTATAGCACAAAATACGACTTCACAACCGATTATTTTCTATCTTGAACAAAATTACCCGAATCCATTCAATCCGTCCACAACCGTGGAGTTTACACTTCCATCCCACAGTATGACCAAATTGGTTGTGTATAACACAATCGGACAGGAAATTGCAGTACTTGTGAATGGCGAGTTGGAGCCAGGGTTTCATTCTGTGACTTTCAATGGGAATGGACTTCCAAGCGGGATTTATTATTACAAATTAACGGCGGGGACAAACGTCGGTATCGGTAAAATGAATTTGCTCAAGTAGTTTTTCTAGAGATGTAAAAACCCACAAGGTGATTTACAGGGGATCGCTTTGTGTTTTGATGTCAGGTATCCGGAGCTTCGATTCCTTATTCTGCAATTTTGTATTTTTTCATCAACCGGTACAATGTTGCTCGTCCGATTTTCAGTTTTTCCGCTGCTTCCACAATATTGCCGTTGGTTATTCTCAGCGCATGACGTATGGTTGCCTCTTTTACCTTATCGAGCGGCACGATTGCATTTCCTTCTGTGAAAAGAAGGGATGCCGCCTGAGTCGATGTCGGTTGTGCAGCAAACGTCTGAATCGACATCGGCAGTTCGCGTTCTGTTATCGTATCGCTATCGACCATGACAACGGAGCGCTGGATCGCATGTTCGAGTTCACGGACATTTCCCGGCCATGGATATTCGTAGAGAATTTTCAGTGCTTTTCGTGAAAAGCGAAGGCCGGTTTTATGATGATCCTCCATGAATCTCTTTAGAAAATGTTCTGCCAGCAGCAAAATATCTGAGCGCCGTTGCCGTAACGGCGGGATAAGAATTGGAAACATAGCAAGACGGAAATATAGATCTTCACGAAAAAGTTTTTGCCGTACCATATCACCGAGATCCCGATTTGTTGCCGATATCAATCGTGTATCGGTCGTCAGCGTCTCATTCCCGCCTACTCGCTCGAATTGTTTCGATTGAATAACCCGGAGTATTTTGGCCTGGAGCACGATATCAAGATCACCAATTTCATCAAGAAAAACCGTGCCTCCATTGGCCTGCTCGAATTTTCCAATGCGCCGTTGAAATGCACCCGTGAACGAGCCCTTCTCATGACCGAAGAATTCGCTCTCGAGTAAATCTCTGGGAATCGATGCACAATTTACTACGACAAAAGGACCGCTCTTGCGGTTTCCGTTATAGTGAATTGCGCGTGCTATCAATTCTTTTCCCGTGCCGCTTTCGCCCAGAACGAGTACACACATGTCGCTGTCTTTCACCTTGTTTATCAAGGTGAAAATCTCCTGCATTTCCCCGCTTCCGGAGATAATATTGTCAAAATGTACGCGTTTTTCGATACTTTCTCGGAGTTGCTGGACTTCGAGCGTCAGATCGGCAAGCTGGAAGATATTACGAACCGCAATCTCAAGTTTGGCAAAATCGACCGGTTTGGTGAAATAATCTACCGCGCCGATCTTAATCGTTTCAAGGGCAACCTCAATACGTCCCTGTGCAGAGAGAATAATCACAGGTATATCAGGGTGTCGCCGCTTGATTTCTTTCAGTGTCTCGACGCCGCCAATTCCGGGCATCATAACATCGAGGAGTATGAGATCGGGAACAGGATCGAGGTGTTGAAGACATAATTCACCATTCGGGAATACTCGGGCCTGGCAGCCCCATTTCCGTGTCGCTGTGAATTCTAAAATTGTGGCAATCGATGGTTCGTCTTCAACGATGTAGATGAGTTTTTCTGCCACAGTGTGTCCACTAAGGTGAAAGATTGCACCAATCAGCAATCAGAGCACACAGAGAGAAATCCTTCGACTCGCACTTCTCGATTCTCTGGAATTACTCGCTCCGGACAAGAAGGAAAAAGAATAGTAACTTCCCCCTCTTCACCGCATCGAATAACGAACGATAGGGTTAGAAAGATCCCATAGAGCGAGCCAGGATTGTCTCTCTTCTCGGGAAGCGAAGGATAAATGTCGATCCGACACTCTCTTTGCTCCGTACACTGATGCTTCCACCTTGAAGTTCGACAAGTTGTTTGACAATTGCAAGTCCTAATCCTGCTCCGGGCATTTCCTCTCCGGAACGCTGGGCTCTATAGAATTTCTGAAATATATATGGAAGATCCGTTGGAGAGATGCCGATCCCGGTATCGCGGATCCATGTTTCGATGTGCCCGTCGCAGATTTCAGTTCCGATCCATATATGACCGCCGGCAGGAGTGAACTTGATTGCATTGGAAAGCAGCTGGTGAACAATTTCCCGGAAATGGCTTTTATCGATGGACACCGGAATGGATCGACTTTGAAAGTCCGATGTAATAGTCAATAATTTTGGCCGTGCCTGCGGTACCAGAGTTACAATAACATCTTCAATTATAGGAACAATATTTTCTTCGGTCATCCTTGTAGGCAATCCCCCTTTTTCAATCAACGAAAGATCAAGAAGATTATTGATCAACACAGAGAGACGCTCCCCCTCGCTAAGAATGATGCGCGCGAATTTCTTGCATGTTTGAGCCGACATCTCCGGATCGTCGACGATAAGCTCGGCAAATCCAAGGATCGATGTCAGAGGCGTACGAAATTCATGCGACATGCGAGACACAAAATTTCCCTTCATATGATCAAGCTCTTTCAGTATTATCTGCTTCTGAGTCTCGTCGAATTGTCGTCTTTTAGCCTGTTTATCTATTTTCTCATTCTCATCGGTTCTCATCACATCGCTCCTTTTCTATCTATAAATATATCAACGATTATGCCAGGCAATCTGTTATAAAAGTTCGAATATTTTGCCCGTTTTTTGATAGTAAATTGACAGAAGAAAAGTGTCGTGTACCAATATGAGACGATTATAGGTCTGGTTCCATAGATTAATCAATAAACAATTAAAAAGCCCTTATAATATAACATTTTAACTATGTATCATTATAAGTCATATTTCTCATAATAACTCACATGGAAGGACCTGAATATTCAAAATTAGCTAAAAATAATGGGAATTTGGTTTGGCATGGGAGTTGAGCTAATATAATTCAAAGAGTTTAGAAAAAACAAAATAAATCAAGTACACATTTCAATCGGGGAGGTTACAATGAAAAAGTCTTTAGTTATTCTTACAGTATTAGCGCTGAGTCTTCTGTTCTCGCAGAACATCTTTGCTCAAGCGGACCAGACAGTTCATTTTGAGGTGAAGCCGGTAGCGAAAATTTCGGTTTCGGGTGATGTCTACCTTGCAGTAATAACAGGTATTGCTGGAACCCCTGGATTAACAGATTCAATAGAGCATAGTTCGACGTATAGCATTACTCATAATGCGGAAAGTAAGAAGATTACTGCAAAGTTGAATTCCGCCATGCCGTCAAACACGACATTGTCCGTTGAGCTTGCAAGTACGAATGGTACGAGTAGTAACAAAGTCCTTCTAACAGCTAGTGACAATAATGTTGTAACAGGAATCAGTAAGTGTGCTGAGACCAGTATGATAACCTATACTTTTCATGCCGATGTATCGGCAGGTATTCTTACCAGCGACTCTCGAACTGTCACATTCACATTGACCGACTGATGTGGGGATGCTGAAGAATCCGCGGCAGATATTCGGTATCGGTCGCGGATTTTTTTTTACGGTTAATACGTCAATGATCGCAGCCGAAAATCTCCTTAGTAGGCACCAATTCCAAATTTGTAGGTAAAAATAAACCGACGAAAAGTTCGCGCGCGGATAACGCTCCGAAGGAGTTTCGCCAGAAAGCGGCGGACAGGTGTACTCCTGAGGCAAATTAGTATGGTGGGGTTGTACTACACTTTTTTTAGAAAGTTGAATATCTTTAAAAAAGATCGGGAGCACTCGCCTCGCTCCGCCAATGAGAATTCTTATGTCGCTCGGCAGAGCGGGTAACTTCCTCCATTTGAAATCTTCGGGAGTACAACTCCCTCAGAACATTCACTCGAAGAACGTTCTACAGTTGCTTTTGGAGAAGAATTATTTACACCTATCGAGATGGTTCATTAGTAAATAGTAAATGATCAAAGTAGCCTATTGCCCTGAAGTTTCGCTCAATGATAACCAGCATTATATATAGTATCACATTGAGACATTTTTTAATAAAAAATCAGTTATTTGTTAAAGAAAAGTGGAATTGACTTTAAATTTAGCTCTTTTCATTCTGTATCATATTGAGTCACATTTCTCATTATAAACCATATCTCATGAATAATCCTTAAGAAAAGCCCAAAAAATATAAGAATTTGAATTGGCACGGGAGTTGAGCTAATATAAACCAAAGAGTAAACAGGAAGTAAAGATGAATTTTCAAATAGAAGAAAGAAAAAGGGGGGGGATTGAGATGAAAAGGTTAGTAGTTATTCTCACAGTGTTGGTGCTGAGTCTTATATTAACACAGAGCGTGTTTGCCCAGGCAACTGCTAATATGAGTGTAACTCTTGCGGTGAATACAGTGTATAAAATTACTGCAACCGCTACTGTCCCTAATCTGACCATCAGCGATGGTACGGCAGGAGTCGATGCATTAACGTCAGCGGTCGATGCATCAACAAAGTATAGTATAACACAAAATTTTGGAAACACGGTAAAAATCACAGGATATTTAAGTAGTGCAATGCCAGCGGGATATACGCTTACAATGAACCTTGCCAGTGTAAAGGGAACCAGTGCAGGAACTGTTGATGTATCAAATGCTACGTCCGGCAGTGCCGTTAACCTTGTGACAGCAATTAATCGCGGTGCCGATGCAAACCAAACGATAACCTATACATTCGCTACGACGGCATCAGCAGGTACCTTAGCCTCGACTGCACGGACTGTAACACTCACATTGACCAACTAATGTGAGGATGCTGAAGAATCCGCGGCAGATATTCGGTATCGGTCGCGGATTTTTTTTCAGGGTAAAAAGGGGGACAATGATCATGATGACGATACAGAAATTGACTTACACGATATTGGCTGGGGGAGTTATGCTAATGCTTTTCTCTCCAATGCCGACAGAAGCCCAACAAGCCGCCACCCAACAAACAATTACCCTGCGTATCGAGGAAATAAATAGGGTGAGCATCAATCTCCCGACACTCCAGCTTATAATCAGTCAGGCACAGGATATTTCCGGAGACACAGTCTCGGCCGTTAATACCGACGGATTGCTTTCCTGGGCGACAAATGGAGATAATAAAAAAATTACAGTCACTTCAGATCGTCCCTCATCCCGCTTTATCTTAAAACTGGCGCCTCAGAATATTTCGACTAACGCGGGGACAGCAATGCCCGAAGTATTCCTCAATGACAATCAACCTCATGATCTTGTGGTAGGCGTGTCCAAGACATCCGGACGATGTTATCTCCGTGTTACCGCTTCGTCAACTCTGAGTGCCGGAGTGGGAACGGAATCGTATATCTTGACCTACACAATCACAAATAGTTAGAGTAGGGGTTGAATTTGGATATGAAACCTCCTACATTGAGTGCGGAGGATGGTCACACCATGAAGCGACGTCATAAAATTTTTCTTATTCTTCTCGTTCTCATCTCCCTTGGCTCATGGTGCTTCGCCCAGGGTCGTGTGACTAGATCTCATACCGTTAATGTGAGTGTTAATACACTCACGTATCTCAGTATTACCGGAAGTCCGGTGACCATAACTATTGATGCCGCGAACGCAACCGCAGGAGAGGATGCAATGACAAATACAAATTCATCGACAACACTCAACTGGGCAACGAATTCCAGCCTGCGAAAGGTTACGGTAATAGTGACAGATGCTGCTCTTCCCCCATATCAATTGAGTGTATTGGCCATCAATATTGCCACTCTCGATCAAATTAATGGGCCTGCTATTGCTGCTCCCCAGGTAACACTTTCGCTGACAGCGGCCGATTTTCTTACAAATATTGGGAGATCCATGGGTTCATGTACGCCGCAGTACACGTTAACGGCTCTGGCATCAGCAGGGATAGTAAGCCCTAACCCTACAGAACACTTGACATTCACCATTCAGGCACAATAATAGGGGGAATGGAGATGCCGACACTATTTTCGATAAATTATAAGGTAAGAATACTCTGTGGGGTTGCTTTTGTATTAATCTTTTCCCACTTTTACCTCGTTGGACAGTCGATGACCATGAATATTACGACGCCGCAGACTCTGACGATCACTACGGGGAGTTCCATAGCTCAACCATCGAGTGTACCTAATACAACTTGTATTCTCACTTATAGACCACCGGCTGGTTACACATATAGAATTACAGTGCAAACAAATCTTGCAACGCCAAAATACACTCTTACTGTCACAACCACAAACCCCACTAGGGGGACTTCGGCAGGAACCGTGAGTCTTTCGGATGGCAGCACGGCGGCAAAAAATTTTATAACTGGAATTACCAGGCAGGGGACCACGAGGTTTACAGCAACATTAACTTATGTTGCCAGTGCTAAATACAGTCAGGGGAATACTGCGGAACTTGGAAATGATTCTCATACAGTAACGTATACTTTCCTATCACCATAATAGGATGTTTTATGCTCAAAAGAATTGCTTTCTTAATCTTGTCTTTTCAGATAGTCGTCGTTTCGGTTTCGCATGGGCAGATATCCATCGTCGGCGATCTCAGTCAGGATCGCGATGCACGTCCGGGTGAAAAGTACGAAGGGTCGATTGTGCTGAGGAACGAGAGCAATGAGCCGCAGGAGGCGAAGATCTATCAAACAGATTATTTATTTAAATATGATGGTACGAATAATTATGCCGACCCCGGTACGGTACCGCGATCGAATGCAAAATGGATTGCATTCAGTCCCTCGTATGCGACTGTTCCGCCGCAGGGCAGCACGACCATCACCTTTACCGTCACGATTCCCCCTAACACAGAAATGAAAAAGCTCGTTGGATCGTACTGGAGCATGCTCATGGTTGAGGGGATCCCGAAAGGTTCTGGTGAATCATCACATCCGACCGATCCGAAGAAAACGCAGATGGGAATTCGGCAAACAATTCGGTACGGCATCCAGATCGCCACACATATTGCCCAAACCGGTGTAAAGAGCGTAAAGTTTCTCGACACGAAGCTCATTTCAAAAAATCCCGGTGAGAGATTTCTTCAGGTTGATATTGAGGACAACGGTGACGTCGGATTCCGGCCTGATATGTACGTAGAATTGTTCGATGCTAAGGGCGTTTCGATTGGAAAATTTTATGGTTCAAAATATCGTCTTTATCCCGGAACGTCTGTCAGACAGGTCATCGATCTCAGTAAGGTACCGTCGGGAACATATAAAGCAATGATTGTTGTCGATGGAGGCGGTGATGATATTTTTGGAGCCCAGAATACGCTGAAATTTTAACAAGAGTTTACGTGAAAAATTGTGGCAACATATATCCGGTTCTTCGAGGCCGGATTTTTTTTGTCGGGATTCTTCTGGCGCTCCTCGGACCCTTCCCAATACTCAGTGAAGCCCAAAGGCTTGAAATACGACCTGCAAGCACAGGTCCGGTTGAGACCGATCCTGGAAAAGTTGTCACGGTGAGTTTCGTTGTGAATAACCCGACACGCCAAACACAACGCATCGATGGTCAGGCATTTCTTCCTCGTGGCTGGTACGCGCTGATGCGCAGGACGAGTCTTGATCTTCCTGCACAGCAAAGTGACATTATTCTTGTCAGTTTTTCAATTCCACTTGAGACTTCGACCGGCAGTTATTCCATTCGCTATACTGTAAGGTCACAAACCGATCCGTCGTTATATGGGGAGACTTCGTTGTCGATAACGATTCTAAGTATGAAGAGCATCGAGCTTCGGCTTACCGATGCTCCTCGATTCGTCATTGCGGGTGATCGCTTTATTGCACAGTTTTCGTTGGTGAATAAAGGAAATGATGTTAGTACTATCAGACTCATGACACGACAGGTGGGGCTTGATACGGTCTTTATCGATAGTACATTGATCCATGTAAAGCCGAATGAGATCCGGGTTCTAAAAACTTATGCGCCGACGAACCAGGCTGCAAACAAGAAAATGCAGACCTTGATAGAGCTGTATGCAACTATCATAACCGACACGACGGTCGTTGTTCATGCGTCAGCATCGTCTGATGTCATACCAAGACTCGAATACGTTGATGTCAACATGTATCGATATCCGGTTACTGTAATCCTTCGTATGGCCGGAAGTGAAATATCGTATCGGCCGCAATTTGAACTTGCAAGTTCAGCTCCACTTTCTTCAGGTGGTAAACACAATCTTGAACTTCTCGTCCGAACTCCAGAAACTCTATCCCGTTCTGATCTAGGATCCCGCGATGAGTACCGTGCTGCTTACAGGAGCGAACCATTCGATCTCTTCGCTGGTGATCGTAGTTATTCCCTTTCGACGCTGACAGAGTACGGACGGTACAGTACTGGTGCCGGTGGACGATTGACGGTCTCCGGACTTACTCTGGGTGGATTTTATAATAATAACAGATTCCTTCCCCAACGGCAGGAAGAAGTTGCCGGATTTATCGATTACGATCCCCTTAGAAATATTTCCATCATGATGTACTATCTGCAAAAACGAGAAGATATCAGAAGTAATATGTATTCGGTTCGTACTCTCTTGCAGCCAATTACCAATACCGATATTGATCTCGAGTACGGGCATGGATGGAATCCACAGGGTACCGATGATGCATACTACGGTCATATTAACGGTCACGCATCATGGTATATGTACGATTTCAGGTATCTTCATGCCGGACCGAGCTATCCCGGGTACTATCGTGATCTCAATTCAACGTCTTTAAATCTCTCCCTCAATCCGCTGAAGAATCTCCGTATTGAAGGATATCTGCACGATGATCGGAGAAACCTTAATCTGGATACAACACAGTATATCGCGCCGAGGGATCGCTCATATCAGGTGAGTATTGGATATTCAGATCTTCTAGCGGTTTATTTTCGGAAGACACTTCGGGAAGATGAACTACCGGTTCCGCAATATCGGCAGGCGGAAGATCTGTATCAAATTCAGAGTGGTTTCAATTCTTCGTGGCTCAGCTTATATGGAAGCGCCGATCTTGGCCGGACTCAGGACAGGCTTCTTGGTAAAAGTGCTCCGTTCACTCGATATTATGCCACATTGAATAAGCGCATTTTTGGAAGTGTGGTCATTGGTGTGACCGGCGAATATGACAACGAAACGAATATCTCTACTGATGAGAAACAGAAACGCATTTCGGGGAACGTCAATCTTATCGCAGAAATTGGTGAGAAGACTCGCTGTGCATTGAATGTTTATGGAAGTCGGTCATATTCAACGTTTACGCAAACATATTATATGGCAGATCTCACCATTGAACAAAAATTTTCGTGGGGCCACATTATTTCCTTCCATGGACGGCAAATTGGTACTTCACCGGAATCAGAGGGGATAAGATATGCATTCATTGCTGACTATGCAGTTCCAATCCTTATTCCGCTGGGACGAATCGGTTCCGTGGGAAATATTGCAGGACGCGTTGTCGATATCGAGACACAAAAAGGTATTCCGAAGGTTTTACTCTTTATCAGTGATGCGACTGCGCTGACAGATGATGATGGGAATTTCCGTTTCCCGGGATTTCCCCCCGGGATGTATTATGTGCAGATTGATAAGACAAGTATCGGTTTCGACCGTGTGACGACGAAACCACTTCCTCTGGAAATTAACCTCCAGGGTGGGGGAGAGATACAACTGGAGATCGGTATTGTGAGAAGCTGTGTGGTAAGAGGAACCGTCATGTTATATGGTTTCAGCGAAAATATAAAACCTGATAGTGTTCCACCGCAGGTTCTGGAACTGCACGGACAACCCGATATTTACGTTCAGCTATCGACTGAAAACGAAACGCTCCGGCGAATTACAGATATCAGTGGAAAATTTAATTTTATCGATCTCCATCCAGGACGATGGAAATTGACTGTACTCGAGGGGCAACTTCCTGAAAATCATATTCTTGAAAAGGAATCATTTGATTTCGATTTGAAACCAGGTGATCAAAAAAGTGTGGAAATAAAAATTCTTCCGCGTCGCCGTGCCATTCGTATTCTGCAGGAAGGAAATGTCATTGAAGCAAAGCCTATAAAACCTGGTCCGAAAATTAAACCACCGCAGAAAATCAGACCAAGCCGTCCCCAACAGATTTCACCGATACCGGCTACTTCGCTTATTAGTTATAATAAAAGACGGGGCGGCTATGTCGTCCAGGCGTCGTCATGGAGATCGAGGAGAAGAGCGCTCGCCGGTATCAGAGAGGCAAAGTTATTAATAGGAAAACATGCGTTCCTTGGAAGAGTCCGTGTACCCGGAATTGGTTTACGATACCGCGTCTATGTTGGTCCGATAAAAACACGTGCAGAAGCAGAGGCAATTGAAAAAACGATTCTAAGCAAGAAATAAGCGCTGTCCTTACACAATTTGTAGAAACTACATCATTTCCACTTTTTCCCTATTTATATTCCCATTTCGTCCCATCCCGCAATCCCTTATTAATCAATAGTTTATAAGGCTGCCCTCGTCGAACTTCGCCGGAGTCTTGATGGCATTCTATTTGAACTTTGTCACGTTGTATGGTGTTGAGGCGGTATATAGAATGAAGGCTGTTTTCTATCATTGATTCTTTTTTCATGAGGGTATAGAGAAATGGAAACGCGGCGAGCGATAGTGATGTTGGGGTTATTCTTCTTGGTGGCAGGAGTTGGCTTCGCTCAGCACAATAATGCCAGCGTACAACAGCAAATCATTATTGAGGTAAAACCGATTACTTCGATCAATGTAACCGGGGATCCGCATTCATTCCTCATTCAAGACCCGCCGCAGGGGGCCGAATTCGCCCAATCGAACGATAATAGCACGACATATAATGTGCTTACAAATCTTGATAACATGAAAATCGTCGCTTCTATTAATGATCCCATGCCAAAAGGGACGAAATTGATGATTAACCTCAAGAGTTCGAAATGGAACAGCTCCGGTGTCGTTGATATATCGGATGCAGTTGCACCTGTGACCGCTGTTTCCGGTGTTACAAGAGGAATCGACAGGAATCAAACGATCGACTATACTTTTGCTGCAAATGCAAATGCCGGTGAAATTGAGAATGAAACACGAATAGTAACGTTGACAGTGACAGATTAAGGGGAAAACGACCATGTTTTGGCGATTTATAATAGGAGTTATGGTACTTGTCTCTATGATAGATGTAATCAACGCACAGACCACAAGCCATGCTTGTCAGGTAATTACTTTTAGTGTAAAAATATCGGCGCCGAAAGTGACCGCATCTCTCGATACAACATCACCTGCAGGAACTGGTATTGCAATGAACGTTCAATCTGGAATCGATAATGTCGTAACGACGAGTAAAGTGTCTTCAACAATAGAAAATCTCAGTACGGGTATTGAATCAAGCGACCTCAGAAAAAATCAACAAGTATCAGAAAATACTACCCCCGTGAATCGTACTCTCGTATTCACGGTTTCTGAATAGATCGCTTCGAACAACTTATCAAGGCGGAAGAGAGGCCGCAAGAAGAATTAGAAACCCGCAGCTTTGCTGCTGCGGGTTTTTTATTACTATTCCCAAACCTCAATACATTGTATCTTCTATGTCGATTAGAACTTTTTCGCTTTGCCTCCGTACTCATACAAAACGGGCTCCCGTTATTTCAAAGGCAAATTCCATTTTCATCATTCGACAGGAAAATATCACATACCATATCGTTCTACCGTCTGATCCAAGGAATTTGCAGGTTGATTTTGATCTATATATAGATTTATATTACATTTCTGGAGGGATATTATTATGGCAAGTCTGACTCAAAACAGATTTTTTTCCTCATAATTTTGTATAATATTATAAGATAACAAATGTATATGCGGAGAGAAAAATGAATATATATTATACCTTAATCAGAGTAATGATTATTCCAGTTTTTCTCGGACTCGCTTGTATGCAAACCGCCGCACAGACGGTTGAAGCAAGAATCGACACACTGCTCGACCAGATGACGATACAGGAAAAGTTATTGCAGCTCCATCAACAAGGTGCATTTAATACACCCAATAATGCCCGCCTTGGAATCCCCGGTTTCATCATGTCAGATGGGCCGCATGGTGTCCGTGACGGAATGGCGACAAGCTTCCCCGTTGGTATCGGAATGGCTTCGATGTGGGATGTCAACCTCGCCCAGCAAATCGGTGTGGCTATGGGGAAGGAATTCCGTGGTAAAGGAAAACACCAGGCACTCGGACCATGTCTCGATATCGACCGCGATCCGCGTAACGGCCGAAGTCCGGAAACAGGAGGTGAAGATCCTTACCTCTGCGCACGAACCACGACGGCAGTTGTCAAAGGTATCCAATCAACACCGTGCATCGCGACGGTCAAGCATTATAACGCCAATCACCGTGAGAATGGCCGGACAACAAACAATATCATCGCGGCACGGCGTGTACTCAACGAACAGGCAGGACTTGCCTTCCGTACGGCGGTTCAACAAGGCGGCGCGATGTGCGTGATGAATGCTTATAATCTTATTAACGGCCAATATTGTGCTGAGAATCCCACTCTACTGACTTCTATTCTGCGCACACAATGGGGATTCCCGTTCTATGTAGTTTCCGACTGGGGTTCCATCGTTCATTCAGATTTAGCTATCAAAGCCGGCTGCGATATTTGTATGGGCTCAGATAAATATGGGAATGATCTACCCGGACTCGTGAGCAGCGGTGTAGTTCCAGACTCGGTGATCAATAACGCTGTCCGGCGTGTACTGCGGACGAAAATCTTTGCCGGTATGCTTGATTATCAACCGCCCGGCAATGCTGACGATGTCAATTGCGCAGCACATCAACAGTTGTGCCTCGAAGCTGGACGGAAATCACTGGTTCTTCTCAAGAACCAGAACAATATCTTACCGCTGAATAAATCCATTGCCAAGGTTGCACTCGTTGGACCAAGTGCTGCTGTTGCTCAAATCGATGGGGGTGGAAGTGCGTATGTCACACCGTATTATAGTATCAGTCCACGACAAGGAATAGAAAATAAAATCGGGGCAGAGAAGGTGCTCTATGCAAAGGGATGCGATATAAATAGTACCGATACAACCGGATTTGCTGCTGCTGTGAGTTATGCGCAGAGTGCGGATGTTGTAGTTTTCTGCGGCGGACTTGATCCGAGTCAGGAAGGAGAAGGAGCTGACCGTTCTGGCGGCTCGACAAGCCTGCCAGGCAAGCAACAGGATCTCATAAATGCGCTTGCAGCCGTCAATCCCAATCTTGTCGTTACTATTTTCAGCGGTGGAGTCTGCAGTCTTAATCGCTGTATCAATTCGATCGAAGGATTAATTTATGCATTCTATCCCGGACAGGAAGGGGGCAATGCGCTTGCCGATGTACTCTTTGGCGATTATAATCCTGGTGGTAAAATGCCGGTTACAATGCCAACAAATGACGCACAGCTTCCAGCATGGAATGATGACCTGAATGATGACTACGGCTGCGGATACCGGTGGTACGACGAGATGGGATATGTGCCGCAGTTTGCTTTTGGGTACGGACTCAGCTATACAACATTTTCATACAGCAATCTGAGGATATCCCCGGCATCTGTAGCACCCGGAGAACCGGTGACAGTAGAGGTGGATGTGACAAATACAGGCGCTCGGAGTGGGGATGAAGTAGTTCAGCTTTATTTAAGCAAACCTGAAACGTCTGTACCGATGGCTGTGAAGGAGCTTAAAGGCTTCAAACGAGTGAATATCAATCCCGGGCAGACCACAACGGTAGAACTTACACTGACGGCAGATGAGCTATATTATTATAATGAAACTAGCGATACATATGAGGTCGAGACAGATCAGTATACAGTACGTATTGGAGGCTCATCCGATAATCTACCTCTCTCGGGTCACTTCGATGTGCGAAACGATCCGCGGAAACCTGATCTACTTATCACGAATATAAGAATGGTGCCGCCGTATCCGCTACACGGGCAACAGGTTGCCTTCTATGCGACGGTGAAAAATCAGGGAAGCGCACCGACACCAGCAGGTCAGGCATTCAAGGTGACATTCAATGTTAACGGTCAGATCGTAAGTTGGTCAGACGAAATCACAGGACCGATACCTGCCTGCGGAATGGTTCTGATCAGCGGCAGCCATGGTACTCAAAGCGTCAATACATGGACGGCGTCTGAAATCGGTACGTACGAGGTTGAAGGAACCGTTGATCCTGATAATGCATTGGATGAATGCATGGAGACTAACAATTCTCTCTCTGCGCAATTTATAGTGTATCCTGAGAATCTCGCTTTTCATAAACCGGTGACAGTATCATCTTTCAGGCGAACCGGATTAGAAGGTGCCAATGCCGTTGATGGTAATATGGATACACAATGGTCATCCGTATATAGCGACCCCCAATTCATTATCGTTGATCTTGGTGCGAAGGTGTATATCGATAACGTCGTATTACATTGGGGTGGGACGTACGCAAAAGAGTATTATCTCCAGATTTCCGATGATATGTCGGGATGGACAGACGTTGAACATTTTACGAACGGTGATGGCGGAACGGATAAGATATCCGTTGGAGCACAGACACATTTTGTACGGATGTTGGGAATACAACGAGCTTCGCCATGGGGATACTCTCTCTATGAAATTGAAATTTATGGCGCGACGCTAAATATAATAATCACTAATGAACTGCCTGGAAGGTTCGTTCTTTACAATAATTATCCCAATCCTTTTAATCCCAACACAACGATAGGCTTTACACTGGCCGAGAAGGGGTATGCAACATTGAAGGTTTTCAACATCCTAGGACAGGAAATTGCCGTTCTTTTCAATGGAATTGCCGAAGCCGGAAGGGTATATGAGAAGAATTTTCTAGCGTCAAGACTTCCCAGCGGAATTTATCTGGCAGTGTTGGAATCAGGGGGACGCCGATCAAGTAAGCCGATGGTGCTTATGAAATAGAAAAACAGCCACGGACTTTACCGTCTTTCATTTTTTTAGGCGGAGGTCTGGCAGACAAGGTTGCATATCCAGATGTCCTTTTAAATTACACTCGTCATTCCGCTTGCTCCCGAAGTTGTCGGGATCCCGCCTTAGTCCGGAGGACGTCGGCGGGCAGGCAGGGACAAGCCGGCGGACAGATCACAACTTAAAATTGATGTGTACGATCTTCGCCCCGTCGAAACCGTTGAACTTGGTCGACGATGCGGTGCTGTACGCTCCAATGTTCTCGGTGTACAGATAATCGCCCAGTTCCAGGTTCGCGGGCAGGTCGGCCGAGAGAGTTATCTTGTCGAAGCTGTCGCAAGTCGGTCCCACCACCGCACACACTTCATGCTCACCCCCTTTGAACGCGCTGAAATTGGGAATCCAGTGATCGTACACAACACCGGAAAATGTGTGGTACACGCCGTCGTTGATGTGATAAAATATCTTTCCTTCCCGGCGAGCTTTACCGATGATTTCCGACACAAGTGTGGCAGCGGTAGCAACGATAAACCTTCCGGGTTCAGCGAGTATTTCAATATCATCCGGGAAGAGCCGTTTAAACTCTGAATTCAATATTGCTGCCAGTTTTTCAAACTCTGGGACCTGCGGGTCGTACGGAACCGGGAATCCTCCGCCGATATCGATCAGATTCACATTGAATCCCTTTTTACGTGCGTCGTGAAAAATTACCGATGTAATAGCCAGCGCCTCGGTGAAATTATCGAAATTGGTACACTGACTGCCGACATGAAAGCTTATGCCTTCAACCTTCAATCCGATGTCGAATGCTTCCTGGATCAGTTTCTGGGCATCGGACGGTTCGGCGCCGAATTTCGAACTCATCTCAACCTGTGATCCGGTATCGGGAACCTTCAGCCGCAGTACGAGTCCTGCGGTTTCACAGTGTTCCTTAATTTTTTTCAGCTCGTCAATATTGTCGTAAGTAACAAGCGGTTTGTATTCCTTTATCTTGCGTAGTGTCGCTTTATCTTTTATTGTATTGGAAAATATTATTTTGTCCCATATAAAATGTTTTTTCTCCTTCTTCTCGAAATTCTTGATGTATCTGTATACCTGCATAAATTCGTTGTATGAAGCCACATCGAAACTCGATCCTTCTTTAAATAATGTCTCGATGATCTGCTGCGTGGAATTGGCTTTTACTGCATAGTAGCATTGAACACGTGGCAGGTGTTTCTTGAATGTTCTGTAGTTTTCCCGGATTTTATCATGATCTATGATGCAGAGGGGCGTGCCGTGCTGCTCTACCAGGTTCAGGAGTTCATTTTTCATGAAATATGTTTTAATAAAAAGATAACCACAAAGTCCACAAAGGTACTCTGCGCGGGAAAATGAATACAAAGGACACTAAGCCAGAGGCTTATGCGCCTTTGGCGCAAAAGTGGATATGGCTTAAAATGTGTTTACACAGATGAGAGCTTCGTTATGATCGATTTGAGTTCTTTGACTTCTTTGTTGTTTTCGAGATACGATTTGATCAGTTTCTTCCGCAATTCTTCCCCACGGTCGTACAGCCGTTTCAGCTTCTTGGGTTTTGTGGTTTGTAGTATGTAGGCGACCATCAGCGGGAACGCCACCGTGACGTCGATGTATGCCGTCACGGTTTCGTCGAGTTTCGTAGGATCGATTTTGCCCCAGCTGGCCGCTTCGCTGGGCGGTGCGCCCGAAAGTCCGCCCGTATCGGGCCGGGCATCTGTAATATTTATGTCGTAATCCTGACCTGCTTCGGGAATCATCAGGACTTCCTGTATCTGCGGCTCGGTCTGAAGCATGAAGTTCTTAGGACTGCCGCCCCCAATTAGTATAACGCCGGTTTTTCCGTTTTCATATTTCTTGGCATTCAGGATGATGGCTGTTGAATCGTTGACGTCGATACTCGGATTTATTTTTAACTTAAATTTGTTCTGCAGGCCCGACGCCTCGGCCAGGAGTTCCAATCCGGCAACATTCATTCCTATTGTGGAATCGCCGGGCGACGATGTGAAGATCGGAATGCCGTTGCGATAAGCAGCCGCTATGACGCTGACTTCGCCCATATTATTTTTTTGCTCATATTCATTGATCACTTTGCCTAGATGATGGTAGAATTCACGGGTTCCCATTTCCTTCTGGAATTCAGGCCGCAGCATTATTCTGCGCAGTCTTCGGTCCGTCTCCATCAGTACATCTTCATAATCGAATAAAATGTCGTAAATTCTGGTAACGCCTTTATCGCGCAGGTCAGCGTCGTCGACATTATGACTGCCACGGAACAGCGGCATGTTGAAAGCAAAATGCAGATCATGGTACATATTAGCGCCGGTAGCAGTCATCCAGTCCACAAATCCGTGATTCATAAGCGGAATGATGGTAGAAGGTCCCAGGCCGGCCGGAGTTAGTGCACCGGCAAGGCTTACTCCGATTGTAACATCATTCTGTGAATATTTATCGCGCAATAATTGACAGGCGGCACGAAGTCTTCCTCCATTATAAGCATCCATGTTGTTTATCACGGCTGCTATATCGCTCTCCTTTGAAATAGGCTGGGGGAGAACCCGTTTTCCGGCAAGATATTTCTCTTTTCCCGGATGATCTTTCATCTTATGCTCTCCGGGTACTGTTTTACCGTGCTCCATGATCTTACCTTTCTACGCAATAATTTAAAAGGGGTTTTCTGATGGATAGAATACACCCTTAGGATAATTGAAAAATACATCGCTTACACCAAGCATCTTGCATGCAGCAAAGAGCGCCTTACCTGCGTGTTTGAATGCGACAGCGGTGTGATGCGGGAAGCGTTTCTCAATTAGTACGTGACGGTAGAAGCGTCCCATCTCATCAATAGCAAACACACCGATAGAGCCGAAGGACTTCGGATTGATATTTAATACTTCTCCGTCTGCAACATAGGCACGTATCGCGGCGTCGGATGTTGCCTGAATCCGGAAGATTGAAATCGGACCGGCTTTGATCTGTCCTTCGAGTGTTCCTCTTGTGATATTTGGTTTTTGTTCCGGTTCCATCAGCCGGTGCATGATGAGTTGATATTGCATGATCGGTTGGACAAGACATCCTGCTGAAGTATTCCCGCAATGAAATCCCATCCACAGATCGGTCAAGGAGTAATTCCCGATCGTCCGTTTATTTTCTTCGTACATGTCTTTTGGAACGGTGTTATTAATATCAAGAATGGCGGGAGGAACCTCCGTAGCACACACGGACATATATTCACTTAACGCTCCATAAATATCGGCTTCACATGCGACGGGAATTCCTTTTGCAGCCAGACGCGAGTTCAGGTAGCATGGCACATGTCCAAAATATTTTTCGAATGCGGGCCAGCATTTATTGGCAAAGGCGGCGTATTTCGAGGCGCCGATATTTGCATTCATGAATTTTTCAAGTGCATACTCGTACTGGGCAAGCTTCTCGATAAGGTCGGGATAGGTATTCCCCCGTCCTAATTCATCATTCATTTCTTTTGCAATGCGCTTTATTTCCGGATTTCCCTTTTCAGCCTGCACGATATCCAACAGATCCAGCTCGCTATTTTCCATTATTTCAGCACCCAGATCATACAGCGGTTGGATGGGGGCGTGGCACGTTAGGAAATCGAATGGACGCGGTCCGAAGGATATTATTTTGAGATTTTTAACGCCGTTGACAATTCGCGCAACTGGAATAAATTCTGAAAGCATTGAAGCTATATCCTTCGGATCCCCAACGGGATTTTCCGGGATGTAGGGATTCAGACGGCGCAAGCCTATATTGTACGATGCACTTAATAATCCGCAATATGCATCACCGCGGCCGTTAATCAGGTCCTTTCCGGTATCTTCGGCAGCGGCGACGACCATCACCGGTCCGCCGAATTTCTCGGCCAGCAGCGTTGTCGGCCCTTCCGGTCCGAAATTGCCAAGGTACAATGCCAGGGCATTAATTTCCTTTCGTCGTATTTCTTCCAGTGCTTTTAGAACATCGCGCTCGTTTTCAATAATTGTCTCAAGCTCGATAACAGGTACATTGAGTCCTTTGCATGCCGCAATAACATTTTGGCGGCGCTTGCGGGAAAGTTCAATGGGAAAACAATCGCGGCTGACGGCAGCGATACCAAGGTTAATGGCAGGAATATTTTTCATTAATAATTCTCCGATTTATTTCTTTTGGCCGTAATACGCATCAGGCCCGTGTTTTCGTTGATGATGTTTTTCAAGAATATATTTGGGAAGTGAGGCCGTGTTCGGATTCAATTGAAGTGTTCCGATCGCCATCTGCGCGATACATTCCAGTGCGATGCTGTTCTTCACCGAGTCGGTAGCATTTTTTCCCCATGAGAACGGGGCATGGCCGGCAACCAGGACAGCCGGATTGCTCATTGGATCCACGTGTGCGAATCGCTCGATAATTACTGTTCCCGTGTTGGATTCATAGCCGCCTTGAACTTCATCTTCCGTGAGGAATCGGGTGACAGGGACCGGTCCCGCGAAATGATCCGCGTGTGTTGTTCCCAGGCACGGGATTTCAAGGCACGCCTGTGCAAACATTGTTGCATAAACACTATGTGTGTGAGTGATTCCTCCAATTGCAGGAAACGCCTTGTATAGTTTCAAATGTGTTGGCGTATCCGAAGATGGACGAAGCTTGCCCTCGACAACCTTTCCTTCCAAATCAACAATGACCAAATCGGCGGTAGTGATAGAATCATATCCAACTCCGCTTGGTTTTATGACAACCAGTCCTTCCGCACGATGTATACCGCTGACATTGCCCCATGTGAGTGTTACCAGACCGGCATTCACTAACTGGAGATTGGCCTGCAGGACTTCTTCCAGTAGTTGTTCGAGCCTCATTTTGTTTTTCTTACCTCATCACGTAATACTAAAAGGTTCTTCATTATGTTATACATTCCGCCGTTCCATTCTTTCGTTCCAAATCCGTCATACAGCTGCCGATAAAGCTTGTAGAGCTTTTTGTAGGTCTCGTGGTTCTCTTTAATCGGCAGATATTGTTTTCCTGTGCCGGTCATTGCATCCCGTGCTTCTTCGACGGAATCGTAGCCCCCGGCTTTCTTTCCTGCTGCAACAGCTGCGAAGATACCGGCACCAAGCGCCGGAGTCTGATCGCTGCGAGATATTTTCATCGGACGGCCGGTAATGTCGGCGTAGATTTGCATCATCAATGTATTCTTCGAAGCCAATCCGCCGCAATTGACTACTTCTTTTACTTTAACGCCGTACTCTTCTATACGGTCAATAATTGCCAGTGCGCCAAAACCTGTTGCTTCGATCAATGCACGGTAGATTTCGTGCGGTCCGGTATGCAGTGTCTGACCGAGCAGTAATCCTGTGAGGCGAACATCGACAAGAATAGTCCGGTTGCCGTTATTCCAATCGAGTGCGAGGAGTCCGCTTTCACCCGGAAGTAATTTAGCAGCTGCTTTTTCAAGATTCTTGAATTTTTCATCCTGCGTTTTGCCATATCGCGCGGAAACAAGGTTATTGACAAACCAGAGAAAAATATCGCCGACACCGGATTGACCGGCTTCGATGCCGAAATAGCCGTTCATCACCGAGCCATCGACGATTCCGCAGACACCGGGAATATCGTTCAGTTTTTCTTTGTGTGGATGAACCATGATGTCGCATGTGCTTGTTCCAACGATCTTCACCAGTGTCCCGATTGAAATTCCGGCTCCAACAGCACCCATATGGGCATCAAACGCGCCTACGGCGACTGCAACAGAAGTGGAAAGTCCTAATTTAATTGCCCACTCCTTCGATAAATATCCGGCAAGGTTATCGGCCGTATAAGCTTCGTTATAGAGTCGTGCCCGAAGCGTACCGAGCCCCGGTGAAAGTTCTTCGAGAAATTTTTCATCCGGCAAACCCTGCCACGATGAATTGAACATTGCCTTGTGACCCGCCGCGCAGATGCTGCGTTTGATTTTTGAGGGAGATAATTCTCCCACCAGAACGGCAGGAATCCAATCGCAGATTTCTACCCAGCTTTGCGCTGTATCGAACACATCCGGTGCAATATTCTTGCAATGAAGAATTTTACTCCACCACCATTCCGAAGAATATGTGCCGCCGATTTTGGAAAGATATTGCGGGCGGATTTTCGAAGCCAATTCCGTGATCTGTACGGCTTCGGCATAACCTGTGTGATCTTTCCACAGCCAAACCATTGCTGCAGGATTTTTCCTGAACTTCCTGTCAAAACATAAAGGCTTCCCTTGAGCATCAATGGGTAAAGGACTGCTGCCGGTTGTATCGACCCCGATGCCGATGATATTAGCGGCGGAGAATTTTTTCTTGACGGACTTTGCTTTCTTAATTGCCCCTTTAATAGTAGCTTCTATCCCTTTGAGATAATCGGCAGGATTTTGCCGTGCCAGATTCGGGTTTGTAGAATCCACGATTACCCCGTCTTTTCCGGAAGGATAAAGAAAGACATGACCTGCCAATTCCTTCCCGTCGGTAACATCGACGATGACTGAACGGCAGGAGTTCGTGCCGAAATCTAAACCGATAACATATTTACTCATTTCTTATCCGGTAAAATAGAGATATCCACCAAGGATGACTGCTAAGACAAAAATAGATGTTACAACCTCGCGCCAACCCCAGCTTGCCTGCGAGTCAGATCGATGTTCCTCGGTAGTTGTAGCAAAAGTAAGATTCTTGATCCTCTCGTAGTCAGGCTGCCTGGTCAAATAGCTCACCACAACCATCACAATAATCGACACAAGAGTGATAAGAATGCTGAAGTACTGGAAATTGATGTTATTGATTATCCACAGGAACGAACCTTCCGGATATCCGTTTTGTTCAATGCCGAGAGTCACCGGTGTATCCACAAACATCCGGCCCAGACCAAGGACGAAACCAACGATCATCGCCCACAAGCATCCCTGCGCATTAAGACGTTTCCAAAACACCCCGAAAAAGAACACGACAAAAATAGGAGGTGCAAGATACCCCTGTATTGACTGGAGGTAGTTATACAATCCAGTTGAACCCTTGACGACGGGAATCCAGGCAAATGCGATCAGGACCATTACGATTGTGGCGGTCCGGCCCATACGGACGATCTGGTGCTGACTTGCTTTAGGGCGGAGTTTCGTGTAAATGTCAACTGTGAAGAGCGTTGAGCAAGCATTAAACACACCGGCGAGCGATCCCATCAATGCCGAGAGTAATCCGGCAACGACGATACCGCGGAGACCTGTCGGCAGAAGATATTGAATCATCAGCGGAAAAGCAGCCTGTGCGTGAGAAGTAGCCTTACCTGTCGCCGGATTGTACACAATTTCGAGACCGGGAACTTTACCGCTCTTTGCGAGTGCAAAGCAAATCAGGCCGGGAATAATAAAGAGGTACACTGGTAATAATTTAAGAACAGCGGCAAAGATGCTTCCGCGTCGTGCAATTTTCTCGTTCGGAGCGCCCAATGCACGCTGAACTATATATTGATCCGTGCACCAGTACCAGAGACCGATGACAGGTGCACAAATCGCCATTCCAAGCCATGGAAAATTGCCATTAAAGTACCAGGCTTGTTTTACAAGCTCTCCGCCGGTGTTTTTCACCATCACTGGTGCCCATGTGCTTTCCACGCCCGGAGGTGTAAGCGGTTTCCAGAGGTTGAACATTTCCGATCCGCAAATGGCTTTCAATTGACTCCAGCCGCCCAATGTGATCAGACCATAAATTGTCAATATAACGGAACCTCCAATCAGGATCGTGACCTGTACTGCGTCATTATACGCGACTGCTCGCATGCCTCCCAGTGCAGTGTAAAGTCCCGTCATCGCAATGACAAGCACGGAACCGATCCAGAAGCTATCAATGACAAGTCCTCCAATCGTCAACTGCAATTCTGGCAACAGAGTGGCAAAGACGACGCCTCCGGCGAAAATACCAACCGCAATTTTTGTAACGATAAATGTCACCAGTGAGACAATCGAGAGAACGTAACGCGAAGCCGTTGAGAATCGGCGTTCAAGAAACTCCGGCATGGTAAAGACCATCGAGCGCGCATAAAAGGGGACAAATATCCAGGCGAGCACCAGCAGGCACCATGCATGGAATTCGTAATGCGCCATTGTGACGCCATCCCTGGCACCGGATCCGGCAAGTCCTACGATATGTTCGGATCCTATGTTCGATGCGAAGATCGAAGCACCAATGATCCACCAACTCAGATTACGTCCGGCCAGAAAGTAGTCGGCTGCTTCATCCTTGCCTTTTCTGACAACCCACCATGCTACGCAGAGCAGAATACTGAAATATGCTGCAATCGCAACCCAGTCCAGAGTTTGTAATGCACCCATGTAAGTATTCTCCAGTTTGTTATTTTGTCGAGAATTGGTAAATAGTCGTTTGACGATAGACGCCGCCCGGCTTCAGGACGACAGAAGGAAATTCCGGCTTATTCGGCGAATCGGGATAACATTGGGATTCAAGGCAAAGACCTGTTCTATGTTGATATGCGATTCCTTTTTTCCCTTTAATCGTTCCATCAAGGAAATTGCCGGAATAGAATTGGAGTCCCGGCTGATCGGTGTACATAGTCATGAGACGGCCGCTCTTCGGTTCATACAATTCTGCAACCTTGCGGACTTTGCCATTGAAGTTTCTCAGAACCCAATTGTGATCGTATCCTTTTCCAAATATCAACTGCTCATATTGATCATTAATGTGAGAACCGATTGCTGTGGGAACACGAAAATCCATCGGTGTATTTGCCACATTCATATACTTTCCGGTCGTAATGAGTCCCTTATCCACCGGTGTGATGGAATCAGCTTCAATTGTCAGGAGGTTGTCCAGGATTGGATTCGCAGGCGAACCTGATAAATTGAAATATGAATGATGTGTAGGATTGAGTATGGTTGTTTTGTCTGTTGTTCCTCTGTACTCGATGCGCAGTTCGTTTTTCTCCGTCCATGTATACGTTACTGTCATGGTGACTTTCCCCGGATAACCTTCTTCACCCTCAGGGTCGACGTAGGTGAGCTCGAGGGAAGGATCGTTGCTTTCTTTCACAACCTTTGCATCCCAGAGTCTTTTTTCGAATCCGAGTTTCCCTCCGTGAAGGTGATTCTCTCCATCATTCACCGTTAGCTGATATGTCTTTCCATCTAACTGGATCCGACCTTTTGCAATGCGATTCCCATATCGCCCGACGATGACACCCAGGTATGACTTACAGCTTATATAACCCTGGAGTGAATCATAGCCAAGGACTACATCCTCGAGTTTTCCGTTGCGATCCGGGACCTCCAGTGATGTTACTGCCGCTCCAAAATTAATGATTTTTACTTTACTGCCGGCGCTGTTCGTCAGCGTATATTGATAAACCTCACGGCCATCCGGTAGTTTCCCATAGAGAGTTGTCTCGATCATAGATTTTCCGTTTTTATTGTGAGTACATGATAGGATTGTTAGAACTGCTATTGTAACAGCAGAATAAAAAATTCGTTTTTTCATTATCGGTCCCTTCAAGAATGTTTATATATATTGTCCCACGAGAATTTAATTCTTTTTAATATCTGTTAAGGCGCTAATTTTTCATGGACAAAAAGCTCTTATCAAGAGATAATGGTAACAATGAAGGGTAAGTTGCTTATGACATATGTCGAATAAATTTTAATATACACACTTTATAATTACATTTCCACTGTTTACCAGTTCATTCTTAGCCTGATGACAGGGACAATAATGTCTGCCATCTTGCTCATCCCATGAACATTCGGGTGATGGTCGCAGCCCCAATCCGCATCTGTCAATACACTCTCTTTTATTTCAATGAAAAATATATCGTTGTCTCCACTCTTTTTTTGCTGCTGTTCGACAACCTCTTTGATATAACCTGAACATGGTTCTCCGATCATCGGCCCACAAAGACAGAACATGGTCACGCCGGTATATAATGAGCGTACCCGGTAGATCAGCAGGGCATAAGCATCCTGAAACACTTTCTTGTCGGGGTAGGGCTGAGTTGAAAAATCGTTCGTACCTAGATTAATGACGACTGCTTGCGGAATCCATCTGGCAAAATTCCATTTTTGTGTTGAATCGTAAAAACAGGTGCGGTCATAAAGACTGGGCATCGGATCCGGTGATGTGGTATTAACATCGCCGTAGTTGCGCACGACGCCTCTGCCGGAATATGATATCAAGAAATAATCGGCATTCAACGCTCTGGCAGTGATTGCTGCGTACGACATACACGAATTTTCTGTTTCGACACTGAAATGACTATCGGGGCTCTCCCCCTCTACTCCGTATCCGCAGGTAATAGAATTCCCTATGAACTCAATCCGGCGATCAGGACGTTTATCGGGTGGTACAAGCTCTTTTCCTCTGTCGAGGATAAATCCCTCGAATTCGCCCCTGCCGACAAATGTCTCGGTTCGTTTTTGAATTGTAATTGTATGAGGAATCGAATCGGCTAAACTGGATGCAACTTGATAAATCGTTAACGAGTCTGTTTTTAATAATCTTGGCGCACGATGATCGATAATGATTGCATACTCGTTCTTATGATCGTTCAATCGAATGGAACAACTTGTTCCTTCAAATTTTGCACATATGTATACACCTGGCCAATCATATATGACTTTTTTTGGATTAGAAAAATCGAACCTGCCTACATATTGAATATATAAATCATCGGAATCTATGATTCCGGTGTACCCGACCTCATGTTTTGTAAAGTAAGATGAACAGGCACCGATGTGAAATATCACAAGCACACATGCGGCGGACTGTAAAGTTTTTTTTATTTTCATATTCATCGTTAAGAGATACACGTGGGTCAATGAAATAGCACGTTTGCCGGAATAATCTGTTTTGTCATATCAGGACCTTCGATGCTTGTGTCGAGCGTCTTACCGCCGGGTCCCTGAAAAAATGAGACCTTGATTTCATGGAAACCGGCCTTTAAAACGACTGTTCCCGATTGCTCCTGCGGCGCATGTTGCCCATCATTGTCAACGATCAAGTTTTTATCAATCAATAAATCGGCTCCGTCATCTGAAATTACATAGAAGGTATATAGGCCGTCAGAAGGAATATTAATATAACCGTCGTATCGGACCGCAAAATTCTCATCGGAATTTTCTTTGGGAATTAAAAATTGTTCGATTGTGCCTGAACGCTTCGGAGAAAGTAAATCGAAGTTTGGAAGTTTTTCCCATCTGCCTTCGTAATATGTGTAATTGATTCCCGGCTTGGGATTCTTGATTTCAAGAGCAGGAGGCATTTCATATTTTCCTTCCAGCTCAAGTACGACAACCGACATCGGCGGAAGAATAATTTCAAGACCTTTGCTGCTTAATTTGAAATCTGAAAATTTTCCGGGTACAACAATATCCGGTCGATCAAAAGAGTTATGTGCGTTCATTTCTTTTGAGGTGAGGATCTGTCCTGATCCACCAGTTGCATTAAACCTTAATAATTCACAGGAGATTCGCTGGTGAGATTTAGGGTCAATGTTGCACAGAGAGATGTGGAGTTTACCGGCATCATCAATGGAAGCGGAACAATTGACAGCCGGAAGTTTTTTTTCGCCGAGGACATAATCCGGGGACTCAATTGTCGTCTGAACCCGCATGGCATTCTGATGAACCTTAAACATATCGAAAACGTGGTATGTAGGAGTGAGAATAATCTTATCGTCCTTTGTAAGAATCATCGACTGAAGCACGTTGATAATCTGCGCTAAGTTTGCCATCCGGACGCGGTCACAGTGATTATTAAAGATATTCAGGTTGCATGCTGTGGTTACTGCATCGCGCATCGTATTCTGCTGATATAGAAAAGCGGGATTGGTTCCGGGTTCGATACCGTACCAAGTACCCCATTCATCGATAATCAATGCCACCTTCTTATTTGGATCATATTTGTCCATAATAGCACTGTGCTTTGTTATATATTCATCCATCATCAGAGTCTTTTGCAGGACATCGAACCATCCGGACTCATCGAAGTCCGTTGCGATTTTTCTATCATTGAACGAGTAATGGTGCAAAGATAATCCGTTCATATACCCATCGGCATTTTTCATCAACATCTCTGTCCATTGATAATCGTTGTCGGAGGGACCGCAGGCAATTTTGAACACTCTGTTATTTCCATAGTCGCGGCAGTATGTTCCGTATTTTCGGACCTGGTCGGCATAGAATTCCGGTCTCATATTGCCGCCGCAGCCCCAGGCTTCATTTCCCATCCCCCAGTATTTTACTCCCCACGATTTATCCCTTCCGTTCTTCCTGCGTAAGTCCGTCATAGGGCTCACATTATCGGAATTGACATATTCGACCCATTGCGCGAGTTCTTGGACCGTCCCGCTTCCGATGTTCCCCGTTATATATGGTTCGCATCCCAGTTGTCTGCACAGCTCCATAAACTCATGAGTGCCGAAGCTATTATCCTCCGTTACGCCGCCCCAATTGGTGTTGATCATTGTAGGGCGTTTGTCTCGTGAACCGATACCGTCTTTCCAGTGATACTCATCTGCAAAACATCCGCCGGGCCATCGCAGTACCGGAATCTTGACTCGTTTTAATGCTTCAACGACGTCATTTCTAATGCCGAGAGTATTAGGAATCCTTGAGTTTTCTCCAACCCAAAAGCCTCCGTAAATACAATTACCAAGGTGTTCCGAAAAATGCCCGTAAATGTTTTTATTGATTTTGAACCTCAAGTCAGAGGCATCGACGATCAATTTGCACTCATGAACTTGAGCCTTTAAGCTCAATACACAACAGAATATCAATGTGAAGAGAATAATAATCTTTTTCATTGTACGCTCGCTATTTGATAACATTTAGTCATTTAAAAACTTTCTGAGTCCTCCCAGCAAGGATGGCTTCCATACTGTTATATGATCTTTCTCCGGAATAATTTCGTACTCAAATCTTAATTTTTTGTAATCGTGAGAATAGATTGCATCCGCAATTTGAGTATATGATTTAATCATTGAGCGATCTTCCAGTTCTCCGACAGTCAGATAAAGGTTCACGGGAAGTTCCCTGGTTGTTTCCCAGAGCAGTTGCTCATTCTTGAGGAGATCGACATGTTCAAACCGGGGATTTAATACGACGCTGGCACCGATGTAATTGGTAAAAAGTTTGCCTACTTTTATATGTTCGGTGAATGCATAAATGATAAAGTATCCACCCAGCGAAGCTCCCCACAGGGTTCTTTTCAGATTAGCAGCGCGATAAGTTTTTTCAACATAAGGAATGATTTCATCTTTAATACATGTTAGAAACATATCGGCATTTTCTACGAGATCGCGTACACGTATAGTATTGAAATCGTACCCATCAGGATAACCGATACCGACAATGATTACTTCCGGCAATTCTTTTTCCTGACTCATATCATGAATGATCTCATGTGCATCCCGACGCCAGTATTCATCGGTCAAATAGATAACCGGATAGATTTTCGTAGTATCCTGGTTATAGCTCGCCGGCAAACTGATATCGAGACGAATGCTGTCTGATACGAATTTCGAGAAAAATGTGGTCGGTATGATCGTTTGAACAGGAAGTTGCTGCAGCCGATCACTCGTTTCAATGGAATCGGCGATATTCTGTGAACAAGCAGTTGCAGCGATACCAAGTGCAAGAAACGATTTAAGTAGAAGGGATAAATTTCCTGCCATGATTGATTTTCTATGACGAAAAATAACGAAGGCTCTACGCTTTTAAATGACATACCGATAAAATCGAAAGTTAAGGTAATATATACTCCTTAAATTTGCAAGGTTTTAGTTCACATTCTATAGCTGCCGTTTTATAATATATCGCTTACATTTATAATGTTATCCAATATAAACTCGGCGATAAGCTCTTGAATCAAGAAATCTTTGATTGTATCTTGAAGGCAAGAATTCTCACAGAGTCACTGTGTACTTAATAAAAACCTTGCTAATTTAATTTTTTCGTGGTGCTCCAATCAGAGATGGCGTATCATTTTATGAAGTGTAAAGAACATGAAAATTGGTAAAGCACACTTAAATATTCACAATTTCATCGAATGCCATGAGAACCATTATTATCTGTATATGCATTGCTATCCTAATGATTGCAGAATACTCTGTTATAACAGCCGCTGAATATCCTATGAAGGTAGAGATATACGATCAATGGAAATTTAAACAGGAAGGAACCGGACAATGGTATCCGGCCGAAGTGCCGGGTTGCGTCCATACCGATCTGCTGAAGAATGGGTTGATCCCCGACCCATTCTTTGGCGTAAACGAGCACTCACTTCAGTGGATTGGCGAGAATAATTGGATCTATGAAACGGTGTTTAATATACCGGCTGAAATTCTGAAGAAAGAAGTTGTCGAGCTTGTTTTTGAAGGATTGGATACCTATGCAGAGGTGACTCTGAACGATTCGCTAATCTTGAAAACGGATAATATGTTCCGGACCTGGCGTGTAAACTGTAAAAGTATCCTGCACGTTCAGGGGAATCGCATTACTATCCTTTTCAGGAATGTCTTCGATGAAAATTTACCGAAATACAGATCTGCCCCGTTTGAGCTTCAGGCTTTTTCAAATAACGATCAGGCGGATGTGAAAATCGCCATGTATTCACGAAAGGCGCAGTTCCATTATGGGTGGGACTGGGGTCCCCGGTTGATCACCTGCGGCATCTGGCGTCCGGTATCCATCGAAGCCTGGAGCAGTTTTAAGATAAAGAATATCCACATTCAACAAAAAAATGTTTCTGCCGACGGCGCAAATATTGTTTCTGTCATTAATCTTATCTCCGATAAAAAACAACAGGTCACTCTCTCGATCTACATGGATGGTCGGAAGCTGTCAACAGATATTATTGATCTCCTGCCGGGTATTAATAAAGCCGATGTGAAAGGTCATCTGGATAATCCGAGGCTCTGGTGGACAAATGGACTGGGTGAACAATATCTCTATACATATCATGCCGTTGTGGAAAACAATTCCGGGAATCAGGAGGAATACAAGACAAAACTTGGTATTCGGTCGGTCGAGGTGGTCAGGGAGAAAGACACGGGTGGGACAAGTATGTATATCAGATTGAACGGGATTCCTGTATTCATGAAGGGGGCGAATTATGTTCCTCAGGATAATTTTCAAAATCGTGTGACAAAAGAACGCTATGAACATATCATTCGATCTGCAGCGGAAGCGCATATGAATATGCTGCGCGTATGGGGAGGGGGGATCTATGAGAATGATCAGTTCTACGATCTCTGTGATCGTTATGGAATTCTAGTCTGGCAGGAAATGATGTTTGCCTGCGCAATGTATCCGGGCGATGATGAATTCTTGGCAAATGTCCGGAATGAAATCGTCGACAATATCGTTCGAATTCGCAACCATGCATGCGTGGCATTGTATTGTGGCAATAACGAGAATGAAATTGGGTGGAACCAATGGGGATGGAAAGAAATGTACGATAAAAAGACGCAGAGCGTCTTTGAGCGAAACTCGGAGAAACTTTTCTACAACGTGATTCCTTCGGCATTGCATGAAGCAGATTCGGCCCGGTATTATCACCCCACCAGTCCGAGCGCCGGATTTAAAAATATTCCAAACGGCGAAGGAGATATTCATTATTGGGGAGTGTGGCATGGGAAGGAACCGTTTGAAAGCTTTACTTCGAATCTGGCCAGATTTGTGAGCGAATATGGATTTCAATCGTATCCGGAATTGTCGACTATTGAAAAATACGCAAAACCGGACGACCGGCAACTCCATTCCGAGGTGATGCTCTCACACCAGCGCTGTATGGCCGATGAAAGAAATGACAAAGAATACGGAAATCGCCTGATCCAGCGATATATGGATCGGTGGTATCGCGAGCCGAAGGATTTTTCTTCATTTGTATATGTTAACCAGGTGCTGCAGGCCGAAGGAGTGAAAGTGGCTATGGAAGCCCATCGTCGTGCGATGCCGTATTGCATGGGCAGCCTGTACTGGCAAATCGATGATTCCTGGCCCGTCGCCTCATGGTCGAGTATTGATTATTATGGGCGTTGGAAAGCGCTGCACTATACAGCAAAGGAATCATATGCACCAATAATAGTTTCACCGGTCGTGTCGGAAGACAGCGTTGAATTTTTCATTGTATCCGATATTCTGAAAACCGTTGACGCCGTACTGGATATTTCCGTCATGAAATTTGACGGAACGGTTGTGTTTCAGCAGTCGATTCCGGTGAGCGTAAAATCCGATACTTCGTACGTCGCCGCAAGTATGGAAAAGCGATCGCTGATAGGGGAAGAAAACGAATCCGGTTTAGTACTTGTATCACGCTTGAAAAAAGGAGAAGAAATTCTTGCAGAGAAAAACACATATTTTGAATCTCCAAAAGATCTGGAACTCAAAAAGCCGGAATTTATTACCATGATTCGAGGAACTCCCTCCGGATATGCGGTTGAACTAATGACAAACACACTTGCAAAGAATGTATATATGACCTGTAAGGATGATAAGGGATTTTATTCGGACAACTATTTTGACCTGCTACCCGGAGTGAAGAAACTAATTACAGTTTCAACGGGGCTGGGTCGGATAGATTTCGAACAATCATTGAAAATTATCAGCCTTGTGGATAGTTATTAATAGAGATAAAATTTTTTTCTTGATCTTGAATGTCTTAATCCCTGCTCCTCTTTGAAATATTATGCAAATTTGTACTCAATATCTAAATAAAGGGAGGATTTTTATGAAATATTTTTTCAGGTCGGCACTCGTTACGGTCGTACTGACGTGCGGCTCTCTTAACGCTCAAAAATTTAACGGCCTGGCTCTCACGCCTCCGATGGGTTGGAACAGCTGGAATACTTTTACGTGCAATGTCGATGAAACGCTGATCCGCGGAATGGCGGATATCATAGTAACAAACGGCATGAAAGAAGCCGGTTATACGTATATTGTTCTCGACGATTGCTGGGAGGGTGTACGGGATAGCCTGGGATTTATTCATCCGGATCCAAAGCGGTTTCCCTCTGGTATGAAAGCCCTGGCCGATTATATTCATTCCAAGGGATTAAAATTTGGCATTCATTCATGTGCGGGTAATAGAAGCTGTGCCGGATATCCGTCCAGCCGCGGCCATGAATACCAGGATGCGATATCGTATGCGGCGTGGGGTGTCGATTATCTCAAATATGATTGGTGTAATACGGAAGGGTTAAGTGCCGTTGGCGCCTATACAACAATGCGTGATGCGTTATTCGCTGCAAAGAGACCGATTGTATTCAGTCTGTGCGAATGGGGAAATAACAATCCGTGGGAATGGGGCAAAGATGTCGGTCACCTCTGGCGCACGACCGGGGATATAACGGATTGTTTCGATTGCGAGTTGAACCACGGTACATGGTCGCAGTGGGGCGTCATGAAGATTGTCGAGATGCGAAAAGGTATTCGAAAATATGCAGGGCCCGATCACTGGAACGACCCGGATATGTTGGAAGTCGGTCGGGGAATGACACTCAGCGAAGACCGTGCACATTTCTCGTTGTGGTGTCTCCTGGCGGCGCCTCTGATGACGGGAAATGATTTGCGATCGATGACGCCGGAGACAAAAGAGATACAGATGAACCACGAGGTTATTGCCATCGATCAGGATTCGATTGGTATTCAGGGTTTCTGCTATATCGGTTCGACCGACTCGGTTGCAATGGTGAAGACACATGACAGTCTCGAGGTATGGGTAAAACCGCTAATGAAAGGTGATTGGGCAGTCTGTTTCCTCAACCGTTCCGTAAAAAAACAGAAGGTCGATTTCGACTGGTCGAAGAATATTATTACGGATGATTTATCAAAGAGAACATTGAACACAAATGAAACCGCGTATACAATCCGTGATTTATGGGTAAAGAAGAACATCGGCAATACTAAAAAGAAACTTGTTGCGTACCTCTTATCGCATGATGTTTTGATGCTACGGTTGACACAGAAATAGTAATGATTTTCGAAATCCCGTTTTTTCAGTTTGAGGTATCTCGGCGACAGCGATTTTTCTTAATTTGTGGGGGGGGTAGGGATGAGAACGCGTTACTTTAAGAACGGTATCTTGCTGTTTGTGTTTCTATTTCTTTTCACTGCATATGTCCGGCCTCAACAGCACTATGTTCAAGTAAAAGATACCCGTTTCGTTCTCGACGGAAAGCCATACTATTTTGCCGGTACGAATTTCTGGTATGGCTGCTATCTGGGCTCGACAGGACAAACGGGAAATAGAGAACGGCTTATCAGGGAACTTGACCGGTTGAAAGCCAATGGGATCGACAATCTCAGGATTCTAGGCGCTTCAGAATCCTCTTCGTTTTCCGATGCTGTGAAGCCTGCTATTCAAATTTCGCCCGGTGTCTATAATGATTCTCTTCTCATTGGATTAGATTTCTTACTATCTGAAATGAATAAAAGAGATATGCATGCGGTTATATTTCTGAATAATTTCTGGACCTGGTCCGGCGGAATGAATCAGTATAATGCCTGGTTTGGCGGTGGATTCACATCTTTCTATCAAAACGCTAATGCGAAGAGTGCTTTTCGAAAATATATTAGCGATTTAATCGGCAGGCAGAACACAGTAACAGGATTGTATTACCACGAAGATCCCGCCATCATGGCCTGGGAACTGGCGAATGAACCGCGCCCGTTGGGAAGCACTGCATATTTCTATCAGTGGATAGACTCAACTGCACAGTACATTCACTCTCTCGATTCCAATCATCTCGTTACAACGGGAAATGAAGGGATAATGGGCTGTAATGGGGATTCGACTATTTTTATAAACGCACATCACAGCGCATCCATCGATTATGCTACGATCCATCTCTGGGCTTTGAACTGGGGTTGGTACAACCCTGCTAACAGTGCCGGAACATATTCTTCTGCATTAGCAAAAGCAAAAGACTACATGCAAAAGCATTTCGGGTACGCACGTAGGTTGAACAAACCGTTGGCCATGGAGGAATTCGGCTTGCCGAGAGATCTTCAGAAATACGATGCCGGCAGTACAACAACTATGCGTGATCAGTACTTCACCGCTTTGCTGCAAATGATCTACGACAGCGCCGCGGCAGGATCACCAATCGCCGGCGCGAATTTCTGGGGCTGGGGTGGAGAAGCCCGTTCGCCTAACGGCGATTATAAATGGCGTACGGGAGATCCGTTTATGTGCGATCCCCCAATGGAAGCGCAGGGTCTTAATTCCGTGTACGATACCGATTCTACAACGAACAAAATTTTAAAAGAACATTCTGCACTTATGGCTTTTCTGAGAGATTCGGATAGGATCGTTGAGCCGAATGTGGTCGATCGTTTTATCTTATATCAGAATTTCCCCAATCCGTTTAATCCGGTCACAACGATAAATTATGATTTAAAGGAGAACGCGGGCGTACAGCTCAACGTATACAATATTCTGGGGCAGCGTGTTGTAACCCTTGTAGATGAACAGCAATCTGCCGGTTCTCATTTTGCGGTTTTTGATGCCGGAGGATTGTCGACGGGAGTATACTTTTATCGGTTAGTCGCAGGACACTATACAGATACGAAGAAGATGCTCGTGGTAAAATAGTTGAGGGCGGCCACGCACTTTGTGTCCGAGATGATTTGCAGCCCGTCGTTTTCGAAGATATTGGAACGGAATTTTAAAAAAGAGTGTTTTGTGGATTGTGCCGCTTTTCAACATTGAACTCACTAGATAAAATTCTCATCAATTACATACAATCACAAACAATAAATCAAAGAAAAAGCAAGGAGGCAAAATGAAAAAGTCTTTTTTGGTTATTGTCGGATTACTTTTGTTAAGTGGTCTGACGAGAGCTCAGGTCATAGCAGACTTTAACACACCGGGTGCACTCGGCGGTTACACAAAAGCAGCCGATAGCGGCGTGGGTCTGGATTCACTATATCAGACTGCTGGTCCGACAAATAGCGGCGTGTTGGCAATGCATTTTACGTTTACCGACTATGCCAACCAGCATGGACGGATAGTGTACATGCCTGCCGGTGGTATTCAGATCAACAAGGAACAATTCATTACGTGGTGGGTCTATCTCCCAAGCAGTGCAAATATTCCTGACAGTACGCAAATCAGTGTCTATGCGATGGATAACAGTAACTATGCGTGGACCGAAGACAAATATTACATAATGAATCTTCCCAAAGACAAATGGTATCCAATGTCGTTTCCATTATACCAGCACTACTTGAAGAATATGAGTTTCGATATAGTAAATGGTCAGATAGTGCAATCGGGTATACAGATCACTCCGCAGCAGGCAAACTGGACGGGCACTATTTATGTAGATAGTGTTTCCCTCATTGGCGCGGAGCCGACGGTTGTTGCAGATTTTGCTTCGAGTCTGCAAGGCTTTATAAATCTGTGGCACAATGGCTGGCTGGACAGTTTGTACTGGAGCGCCGGTCCCGTAGGAGATAGTACGGGAGTGATGGTATGTGAATTGAAGAATGGATCGGCCTCCACCGGCGGAACGGCTTTTGGACTTCAACCTTCGGGATCGGGCATTGCAGCTCAGAATAAGAAGATGCTGGTATTCTGGGTGTATATTGAAAGTACATTTCCCGACAATGCGTTCATACAAACATTTGCTCAAAGCGATCCCAGCTGGAACTGGCCTTCACCCGTGGGGCCGCAAACATATAACGGCAGTGACATTCCGAAGCAAGTTTGGTATCCATTATATTACGATCTCTGCCAGGCGAGCATTATAGATACAGTTTCCGGAAGTTATTTCAATACGATGAAGAGCGGAAGCAACCTCAGAAAACTGGGACTTCAGATAGGTGGAACAACGTTGACGGGCAATGTGTATGTGAAAGATATTGGGCTCCTTAATAATGTCATTACCACTCCTACCGGAATTAATGGGAGTGGTATTATTGTCAAGAAATTCATGTTGTATGAAAACTACCCGAATCCATTTAACCCTTCGACGATGATTAAATACGATGTAGCGAAGGAATCTAAGGTAGAAATTAAAGTCTATGACGTTCTCGGAAGAGAGGTCGCAACTCTGGTTAATGAAAATAAAGCAGCCGGGACTTATGAGGTCGAATTTAATGCCTCAAAGTTTACAAGCGGTGTGTATTTCTTCAGAATGACTGCAGGCGATTATGTCAAGACACGGAAAATGTCGTTAATTAAATAAAACCGGTTGAATCTCTGAAAGTCCAACGAAAGGCAGGATCTGTTTTGATCCTGCCTTGTTGATTATTTGCTGTGTACTTTGTAAACTACAAAGTAAGAGGCAAGATCGATTCGCTTGTGAATTGGCATGTGAAAAATCAAAAGCATGTTTCTGCTATTTAGCGCTTGGGAGGTAGTATGAAATCCTTTGGGAAATCCGGTTTTGGAAATGTCCGGTGTATTATTATTGGTTGTTTAATGTTGATATCGTTGATTGGGACTCTGCAATTTAGTTATTCGCAATCGAGGATTCCGTACGCGGGGAGGAATATCTTCATCAGCGGGATCAATATCGCCTGGTCGAGTGGTGGAAATTTTGCCAGGGACCTCGGTCCTGGTCCCGTTGATATTGCAACCTTCACCACTATTTTCGAAACCGTGCATGAAAATGGCGGGAATGTACTGCGTTTATGGTTACACATAAACGGTACTCAAACACCGATCTTCGATGCAAATGGATTTGTCACCGGCCCCGGTCCGGTTGCGATTCAAAACCTAACCCAGATTCTTGATCTGGCGCAGACGAATAATGTCGGATTAATCCTTAGCCTGTGGTCCCACGATATGCTCAATCAATCTGAAATGGATACTGCAAAGCTGCATCGCAACGCCAGGTTGCTGACAGATACCGCCTATACAAATGCCTATATCAGAAACGCATTGATTCCCATGGTAAGTGCAGTTGCAGGTCATCCTGCGATTGTTGCCTGGGAAATTTTCAATGAACCGGAAGGTATTACCAACGAGTTTGGCTGGGCAGGGCGCGACCACGTCCCGATGTCATGCATTCCAAGGTGTGTCAACCTGATGGCGGGGGCAATTCACAGGACCGACCCGTACGCTCTGGTAACCAGTGCAGCAAATAGATTCCAGACCTTAACAGATGTCAACCCCATTGCAAAAATTGTGACTCCCTCACTAAGAAGACAAAGCGCCGAGCAGCAAACGAAAATGGTTAATGAGTTTAATGCAAGACACCGATTGAATCTTACAGTAGAGCAGTACCTTAATTATTTGGATAGGACAGCTACTCTTGCGAATATTAATTACTACAGAGATGACGTGTTAATAGCAGCAGGTGGAGATAACCTCGGTACACTGGATTTCTATCAAGTACATTATTATTCAGACAGCCCTACATACTCTCCATTCACTCATCCTTTTTCTTATTGGGGATTAAATAAGCCGACAATTCTTGGCGAGTTTGCCATGCAAGCAACCGATGGTGTCAAGAGTTTGAATTTGATTCCTACGCTGTACCAGACAGGATACGCTGGTGCTCTGGTATGGTCGTGGACTGATTTTGGAGGGGGCAGTGCGGCGGCGGACACATGGACATCATTGAAATATATGTTCGACAATCACAAAAGAGATGTTATTATTAACCCGGGAACAGGCAACATCTACGCATTCTATGCAAATCCGAGTACGATACAAAAGACCGACAGTACTCAGATCGTATGGGATGTCGAACTAGGTTCTGATGTAAAACTGGATGGAAATAGCGTCTCGGAAAATGACAGCATTAAAATCGCTCCCCTGGTCACTACGACATATATGCTCACTACTTACGGAGATGTGAATGACACTGCAAGTATAACTGTTACGGTTCTTCCAAGCGGAAGGATTATGATATTCAAGGCTGTTCCGAGTCAGGTTGGAATTGGAGAAAATGCAGATTTGATTTGGCAGGTGGTTAAGGGTTCTACAGTCACTCTGAATGGCAACTCCGTTCCTATTATCGATACATTAGTTATATATCCAGATTCGGAGCATAATACCTATACCTTAATAGCACAGGGCGATGAACGGGATTCAATAACAATAACGATTCCGGTTTCTCCGCCGGACCAGGTTAACAGAGCCGGTGGTGCGGTTGTAACGGTTTCTTCGAATGATATTGCGGCGTATGCTCTTAGTCAACCCCAGAATATCGTGGATGGAGACAGTATTACGAGATGGCAGGCAGAGGCCGCGCCTGTTCAACAATGGGTTCAACTCGATTTAGAGAGAACGTATTCAATAAACACTATCATTATCCATTGGGCAAATAATGCCTATGCAACTCAGTACATGGTCAAAGTATCAAACGATCTGAGTCAGTGGTCTACAATCAGGACTGTCACCAGTGGCAAAGGCGGGACAGAGACCTTGAGCAAATTAACAGGATCTGGAAGATATGTAAAATTCACGCTGCTGGCACCGAAGAGCGGAGCGTATTCCATAGCAGAGATTTCTATATATGGACTTCCTGTAGCCACAGATATTGAAATCGCGAATGGAGGATTGCCTACCTCGTATTCTTTATCTCAGAATTATCCGAACCCATTCAACCCGACTACAGGTATTAACTTCTCATTGATTAAGGCTTCCAATGTAAAGTTGACGGTTTATAACATCCTGGGCGAAAAAGTGGCCTCTCTTGTCGATAAATATTTGGATGCGGGATTCTATACTGTCTGGTTCAATGCCAGTGCAATGGCTTCGGGTGTATATTTCTATCGCCTTGAAGCCGGTGATTTTAAATCGAACAAAAAAATGATACTTCTTAAATAATATCACACCATAAAGATAAAATTGATCGACACTGCACGGCCGGCAAGCGATGTAGATTTTTGCCGGCCAGCCTGTATCATGTCATCATAGAACAGGTCTTCACTATATTATAGCTATGAATGCCTCTGAAAGAAAAAGGACACTTACGTTTATCACGACGTTTTTTATATTTTTCTTTTTCTGTTCGTGCTCGACGGAGGATGTTGTAAAGACCGAGAAACAGCTTCCTGTTTTAAAGATGGACGGTGATACAATTGCCATTGAGATGGAGCAAGTACTCAAATCCGAGTTAGCTTTGTGGTATCCTTTATCTCTCGATACTTCATACGGCGGTTTTTTTAGCGACATAAATTATAAATGGGAATTGGATGGCCAGCAAAAGAAGATGATTGTAACTCAGGCCCGCCATGTGTGGTCAACGGCGAATGCAGCAATGTTCTATCAAAAGGATAACCTCCTTCGTGGTATAGCAGGATATGGTGTCGAGTTTCTTAAGCACAAAATGTGGGATCAAAAATATGGGGGGTTTTACGATCTCGTCGATAGATATGGAGAACCACTTACTGAGAACGGAAAAATTATAAAAAAAGCATACGGGAACGCTTTTGCGATCTATGGATTAGCTGCATATTCTAAAATCTCCGGCGATACTTCTGCATTGCTATTAGCCCAAGAGGCTTTTCATTGGCTTGAAGAGCACAGCTATGATGCAAAGCATGGAGGTTATTTCCAGTTTTTGTCCAGAGAAGGAATTCCATTTACGGGAGGATATGAAGGTATTCCGCCTAAAGACTACAATTCTATGATTCATCTTCTTGAATGTTTTACCGAACTCTATAAAGTATGGCCGGTTCAGGAATTGAAAGAACGTCTTTATTCAATGCTGCAAGTAATACGTGATACCTTTACGACCGATAAAGGATACATGCTGCTGTATTTCAGTTCAGATTGGACTCCCTTTTCCTTTCGGGATTCAAGTTTTGTCGTAAGAGAAAAAAACCATCCATTTGATTATGTTTCATTCGGTCATGATGTGGAAACAGCCTATTTGATGCTGGAAGCTTCGGAAACACTGGGGCTGAAGAACGATACTACGACGCTAAGCATTGCAAAAAAGATGGTTGATCATGTGCTTGCTAATGGTTGGGATCAAAATCGCGGAGGGATCTATGACGGAGGATTTTATTCCGGCAATGATCAAAAGGCGTCGATCGTAAGAAACACAAAAGAATGGTGGGCACAGGTAGAAGCTCTGAACTCTTTACTGATGATGTCGGATCTATTCCCACATGACAGACAAGACTATTACAAAAAATTCTGCATCCAGTGGGAGTATTGTAAAAAGTATCTTATTGATAACGAATATGGAGGTTGGTACTGGGGTGGTGTGGACATCGTACCCGAAAATAGATATTCCTCCAAGGGATCTATATGGAAGGGAAACTACCATACTTCTCGAGCACTTATTAATTGCATCAAAAGGCTTAAAAGCAAATCGATAAATTATGTACAATAGCACTTCGGCCCGGCAAAATAATTTATTCCGGGGCTGGTATACAAATATATCGTTCCAATTAATACTTGATGAAGCGTACACATACGAAGATTTTTTCACCGGTTTGGATTATATTGATGTCCCGGCCGCAGATGTTTATTATAATGATTACAGACAAGGAGCCCGTCATATGAAAAGAAAAGAATTTCTCACCTCTGCCTGTGCATTAGGAATGTGCTCATGTGCAGGATTATCAATTTTAGCCAGTGGAAATCTGTTTGCCGGTTCTGATGGGACCCAGAAAAAGGAATCGGACTGGAGATTTGATTTTATCCGCAAACGATTTGCCAAGCTCATAGAAAATCTTGACTCGACGATAGATCAGGAAAAGAAGAAAAAGATTATCGAAGACTTAGGTCGTGCGTGTGCAAAAGAGAATGGAGATATGTTGAAAAAATTTAAGGATAATCCTGAAGGTTATCTGGATGAACTTAAAAGACTATGGGCTGAGAGTACTGAATATGATAGAGAGAAAAAAACGATCAGGATAGTCGGCAAAAAAGCGGAATCGTGCTTCTGTCCGTTTGTCGACGGGTCGATAACTCCGAAAGATTTCTGCAATTGTTCAAGAGGATACAATAAAGAAGTATTCGAAACCATACTGGGAAAATCTGTCGATGCAGAAATTGAAGAGTCGATCTTATACGGTGGAGAGAGATGTATTCATGTAATCAAAATAGTTTGAAATAGTGGTAAGAAGCTATCTAGGATATTGAATCCAATCATTCCGGACATGCTTCAGCATTCATGAAGCGTGTCGGTTATATTTAAGCATTAGCTTCCCGAAGGGATTTCTTTCACCGGGGAAATGGAATAACCATACACAGGTGTATATCTAAAAGCCTCTTTTGTGTAGAAGTATGGTAACCGGGATAATTACCTACCGACACACTATATATAAGAAAACCCCGAAAACAAAGGATTTTTATAAGATAGAGCTTAAAATCTGGATTTTGGCATAATCTGTGAGGTTTTTTAACTTTTTTTTAAAAAGTTAAGATTTCTATTGACAGAATAAGTAGTGTTTAATATATTATAAGATATAACATATCATACATATGACAAGTAACAATATATTCACGCCTGTTGCCAAAAGATACCTTTTAAGTAAGGTTGTCGAATCTAAAATTGAGGAAGCCATCCGTGCAAAGATACTCTTGCCGGGAGTAAGACTTCCGTCAGAATTAGAGTTGTGCCAGCAGTTTGATGTAAGCCGCACTGCGGTCCGTGAAGCGCTCCGTATGTTAAGTGCTCGTGGTCTTGTCGTTATAATGAAAGGGAAAGGAATTTTTGTCCAGAATTTATCTGCCGAGACGGTTACAGATCCGATTCATCTTTATCTTGAAATGCAACTTGACCGGAATTATGTTTTCGATGTCGTCCATGCCCGGCAAATTATTGAACCTCCGATCGCGGCATCAGCGGCACTTCATCACACGGAAGAGGATGCTGAAAAATTGAAGAAAGATCATTATGATCTGGCCCAGAGTGTCGGTGATTACGTGGAACTCTCAAGGCTTGATATGCAATTCCATCTGGATATTGCCAAAGCAGCGGAAAATTCTTTGATCCCTTTAATACTGGAACCGATACACAGACTTGTTCCGCAAATAAAATCATCGGTATATCAGACTGTTGCAGATGCAAAGCGTTCGGCGGTTGAATGGCATGAAAAAATTCTCACAGCTATCTTGCATCGAGATGCAGAGAGTGCTCGCGCTGCAATGATACGGCACCTTGAAATTGCCGAGCAGCATACGGAACAAATGCTGGAAAAACAACGAAACACCGGATCGGCTAAAAAAAGTCTAAAGCACTCATTGAAATAAATAATTTTTCCTTTCTCTAAATTACATTAATTTTCACTCATAGCCCAAGGAGCAGTAAGAGGTCGTATTATATCCTTGATCTATCCAAGAATTGAAATTATATATAATTAATTCTAATGCAAGGAGTACTATTATTATGAAAACTTTTTCCCGCGTAAGAAGACTTGCATTTGTTCTGCTATTCATCCCGGTAGTTGCTTTCAGTCAGAGTACGTTACGTGGTTCTGTAACGGATTCAACAACTCGTGGAATAATTGTGGGAGCCAATGTTGTTTTACTGGGTTCATCACTGGGTTGTGCAACGGATATTGAAGGCATATATGTAATAAATGGAATCCCACAAAAACCTTATAAAGTTAAAGTATCCTGTGTGGGATATGAACCGAAGGAGATTGAAATAAATTTTTCAGAGAAAAAAACCGTCGTATTGAACGTTCAATTACAACCTGCAATCATAATGGGAGTAGAAGTCATAGTCACCGCTCAACTTCGCGGTCAATTGGCAGCAATGAACCAGCAGATTACATCAAAAACAATTATGAATGTTGTCTCGGAGGAAAAAATTCAGGAATTGCCAGATGCAAATGCCGCAGAGGCAATCGGGCGTCTGCCGGGGGTCTCGATTATCCGGAGTGGTGGTGAGGCAACAAATATTGTGCTGAGAGGATTAAGTTCGCAGTTCAGCAATATTACGCTGGACGGAGTTAAAGTTCCGCCCACCGATCCAAGTACACGAGACGTTGACCTGAGTATGCTCTCGCAGGGTGCTCTGGCGGGTGTGGAACTCCACAAGACACTTACAGCCGATCAAGATGCGGATGCAATTGCCGGTTCGGTGAACCTGGTGACGAGAAAAGCACCTTCCGAGCGGCTTCTTCGCTTCGATATAAAAGGTGATTACAATGCACTGATGAAATCAGCAAAGCAATATGATCTCTCGTTCCGATATGGAGAACGTTTTTTTGATAATCTGCTCGGTATTCAACTTCAGGGAAATGCGGAAAGCAAAATCCGGAGCAGAGAAAATGACGCCTACGGTTATACTCCCTCCAATAATACAGATTCTTTGTATAATGTTCGATTTCCTATGCGCGGAGGTAATTCTTCTATTTTCGGTAACGATTATAACCTTAGTAGCTTTGATGTCCGTTTTACCGATGAACTCCGTAAACGAAATGGCGGCCAGGTAATTTTTGATCTGAATACACCGGACAGTGGATCGATAAAGCTAACCGGTTTGTACAGTGAAACAGGGAGAAATATCACTCTTAATGAACGAGAATATCCGGCCGGATCAGGAACGGCTGAATATCTTTATCAGTATACAGAGCAGCAAATAAGTACATTGAACGGTTCGTTGCAGGGTGCGAATCATTTTCTAGGATTATCGGTTGATTGGAACGCAGCATATGCACAATCAAAAATTAAAAATCCTTTTGATTATCGTATGGCTTTTACCGCAGACTCAGCGGGATCGTTCCAGATATGCAAGGATCATCCTGAAACCAATATCATACCTTTTGCCAATAATAATTTTTCGTCAGTTGTACTCGATAGTACAAATTATATGCAAAGGGAAAACTTTGATAAGGAGCAGACCCTTCAGTTGAATGTCTCCAAAATATTTAATATCGGGAATATGGTGTCAAATGAGCTCAAAATCGGTGGAAAGTATAAGGCAAAAACGAGATGGTATAATACGGGAGATATGGTATGGAATAACTATAAACAATATCCTCTGGTAAATGTCGATGGATCACTAATCGATCTTACAGGAACACGCTTTGAAGGTATCGTGCACAGTGCCGTTCCACTAATATGGTACCTCGATCAGCCTGTGGTCTCACGTAATGTCATGGGACTCTATCATATCTCACCACTTATTAATGTCGATGCACTGAAAGAATGGTGGGATCTCAATAAAAACGGAAAAGCAGCCGTTGCCCAGGATTGGGGCCCCAACGGGAATTCCGTTCTGAGTGACTATTATATCACCGAAAATGTATCGAGTGCCTATGTCATGAATACACTCGATATCGGACAGTTGACAACATTCATTTTCGGATTAAGGGTTGAGAACGAATCGAACAACTATCGTGCGAAGTATTCAAACGGAGCAGTAGGAGGTACTGGAGCGGTCGTGACTCTTAATGGACAAGTAATCGATACAACTGCGCACTTTACGGAGACAATCTGGCTGCCGAGCGCACAGCTTTCAGTGAGGCCGACGGATTATATGACCGTTCGTTTTGCCGCGTACAGAGCTCTGGCGCGTCCGGCTTTTGATATGCGTCTGCCGCAGTTTGCTCCCGGCTCTGGTAATGCTGTTCTTTCAGCCGGGAATCCGCAGTTAAAGGATGCTAAAGCATGGAACTTTGAAGTAAACACACAGATCTATAGTAATACAATGGGTTTATTATCTGTTTCGGGATTCTATAAAGTTATTGATGATCTTTTTCATCAGACAAATAATGTCCTGATAAGCTGGCCCTCCGGTGGTCCCAATACCCCGGTAGGATACAAGGGATGGACAACAAGTGAAAAGGCAGGATTGTACGGTCGGTTAGATCGACTGCTTGAGAATTTAAATATGTCATCATGGGAACAGAATCCAACCTTTGCAAGTCTTCTGCATACGAGCCCTGTATATAGTGTAAATTTATCGTATAATTCACCAGATCCTTCGTACGCTTGGGGAATCGAAATTGAGCACCAGATGAATTTCGGTTTTCTCCCTGTCTCATGGCTCAGAAACGTCGTTTTGTCGTACAACCTTTCAATTACACGCTCCCAGACCAATATCATCATTGGTCAAACGGTGGAAGATACAACTTATACTCCAGCGTCAGGAACGCCCGGAACACCCCGATATAAGCCTGAGAAATATAATTATCTCCAGAATAGTGAACCCGTCTGGGTAACAAGAAATTCGGAAAATCAACCGGAAATTTATGGTAATGTGGCTCTCGGATATGATATAGGAGACTTCTCGGCAAGGTTATCGGTCTATTACCAGGGAAGATATACAAGTCAATATTCAGCTTTCGGAAATGCGGATGGTATTGTCGATGCATTCACGAAGTGGGATCTTGCACTGAAACAGCAGGTCACATCAAATATTGCGCTATTTCTCAACGTCAATAATATATTCAACAAGGAGGAGACGAGATCGCGGCTAAACAAACTTTATGACTGGGGATACCTCCCCCGAACTGCGGAATTATACGGTACCTCGGTTGATCTGGCGGTACGAATTTTACTTTAACCACTATACAACAACCAACTAATAAACTCACACGTATGAAAGGAGTATGTTATGAAAAAAGGTTTATACGGTCTTTGGCTGGCTCTGTTTTTGCTTCTCCCGCTGACGACATATGCTCAGGTAGATACATGTTTTATTCCTGATCTATATGGAACAGGCCTGTTCATTAATCGGCTCATTATCGCTGATACAGCAGGAGCTGGACTAACAGGTTGGCAAAACAATACCCGCGTCTATGTATTGGCGAAGAATGGTTATTATCCATACGATGGTTCAATTGATGTTCGTGCGGGCAGAAAATTGGAGATTCGAGCAGAAGATGGAAATTATGCCATCCCCGCACTTGGTACGGGAGATTTCATGCCGCAGATATATGGTTATCCTGTGTCCGGCACACCTCCGGGACGATTCGCAAGATTGATTCAACCTAATGGCATAATCAAATTTAAGCATCTTTCGATATGTGGAATCGACGAGAGCCAAGCCGGAACTCTCGATAAAAATCAGGGAAATATGATTGAAATTCTAAATACCGGCAATGGCAGTATTTATGTTGACAGTTGTTTATTAAAAACTGTTAGTGGTCAAATTATGCAAATAGGAGCAAGTGGGGCTGTTCATGCCGGGACAGTTCAAGTTACGAATTCGGTAATAGCGGATATGGGATTTATCGGTAATTCCAATCTGGGTGCCGGTCGAGGCTTCGATTTTCGGAATTCCGAGGTCGATACAATAATCGTGGAAAATAATACTTTTGTTAACTGGCAAGATCGTGTCATCAGGCATTATCTCTCCACCTTACCAATACATAGTTTTAAATTCAATCATAATACGTGTGTCAATGGATTGAGTTATTGTGGAATGATATCGTTGGGTCTCATCGATTCGCTCGGTAATGGTCCGTTCGAGATCAAGAATAACTTGTTCATTGATAATTTTGCAATGGGTCCCGACACTGATGCAATTCGTGCGAGTGAGTTTACCGACAGCCCAGATATGGATCCACATGGCGGATATCAAATCAGCTGGATAGTTGCACGTTCTAATAAGACAACTCATATTACTCCTTGGGATATTTCGAATAACTACTATATGATTTCAGATTCTGGCCAGTCAATACGTAATCTAAATTCGCCGTATCTTCATTTACCAACAGAATGGCTCTATTATCAAGAGCCTATTATAACGTCTGACATATGGAGACAGTTGTTGGCGTCAGGTGGCGGTATTGATGATCCTTTTAAAAAGGTGACTGTTTCAGTTACGCAAGTTCCCCCGTTAATGACAAAACTGATCCGGTGGTACTTTACTCCGTTTGGACCCGGGACGGGCGGCAACACGATCAATAATGTAGGAGCCGGTGCCGGGAAAAAGAAAGACGGCACCAATAATGTCCCCGCTACGAATTTTATCCATGATGTAACAAACAATGTTTGGGTATACGATTATAACCGCCGAAAATCAGAATGGTATATGGATAGTCTCAATTGCTCATATGCCAGTTATGATATTATCACCAGCAGTGACGGCAAGGTAGTGGGAGATCCGCGGTGGCAATTCACCCAGCAGGTTGTACCAGCACCGGTGTTTTCTCTCTCAAGTAAAGCAATCAATTTCTTGACAGTATCAGTCGGTTCTACAAAGAAAGACAGTGTTCTTGTCTCCAATCCTGGCAGCGAGCCCCTGCAGGTTACGGCAATCTCATCCACAAATGCGCGTTTTACTTTTACACCTGCAACGATGACACTGACACCGTCGGGAAGTGCCTATCTCATCGTGACGTTTTCACCCCAGGATACGTCTACCCAATCCGGCTCCATCGTTTTCACGCATAACGCATCGAGTTCACCGGATACGCTTACTGTTAGTGGGAAGGGAAGCCCTGTGGTCGGGATTGATCGTGATAAGACACAAATCCCGAAGGAATTTGCTCTTCAACAGAACTATCCCAACCCCTTTAATCCCTCGACCGAGATCAGGTTTGCTCTTCCGAATGCTTCTCGGGTATCGCTGATCATTTATGATGTTGTCGGGCGAGAAATTTCGGTACTCGTGGATGGGAATGTTGAAGCCGGATATTACACGGTACGATGGAACGCTTCCTCGATGGCAGGCGGGATATACTTCGCGAAATTCAGAGCGTATGATCAGATGGGAAGCCAAAAATTCAGTAAGGTGAATAAATTATTGCTCGTGAAATGAGCGCCGAGTGTAGCTATTCCTTTTCTATCCGGGTGCGGAGGTTGAGGCGCTCACCTCCAATATCCCGGATATGAAAAAGCTCTGAATGCATGGAGCGAGAAATCGACATGTGGTTGGAAACAGGACCTGGTCGAGATACTGAGGCACTGCCAACCGAAAGAGGCAGAAACAGATTATGCTTGACCTAACCTCGCCGCGCTGTTGCTCTACTCCGCACGAGGGTTCAATAGGTTAATATGATCATGGCTTGCTTGAGTGAGACACTCCTCCGAAAGGAGAGAGACGGTCAGGACTCACAGAGCCTGTATATTTGTGCACTATTTTCATATATTATAATTTTTCGAGAGGATTGATTGGATCTCGAACTTTTATCAATATCCAATTCGAAGCATCCAGTTTCAATTTTTTGTGGACTGGATGCTTCTTTTATAATAAGGAATACTATGAAACTGTTTGATCTTTCAGGCAAGGTGGCCATTGTAACCGGTACGAGTACCGGACTCGGCAAGGGCATGTCGCTTGGATTGGCTGAAGCCGGTGCGGATATGGTTCTGGTGGATTACGTTTCCAGTGCTGAAACTGCCGAAGAAATCAAGGCAATTGGCCGGAAAACCATTATCATCGAGGCTGATCTCATGTCCACCAAACCAATTCAATCAATTGTTGATGAAACGATCCGCACGTTTGGTAAAGTGGATATTCTCGTGAACAATGCAGGCATCATCCGGCGAATGCCGGCATTGGATTTTTCCGAGAAAGACTGGGATGATGTCATGGCGATCAATTCGAAAACCGTATTCTTCTTCTCACAGGCAGTTGCTCGTGATATGATGAAACGAAAATCCGGGAAAATAATTAATATCGCATCGTTGCTGGCATTTCAAGGAGGCATCATAGTACCGTCGTATTCTGCAAGCAAAGGAGCAGTTGCACAGATTACAAAAGCGCTCTCGAACGAATGGGCTCAGTACGGCATTAACATAAATGCAATTGCGCCCGGTTATATGGCCACGAACAATACGAAGGCGCTTCGAGAGGATACCGTTCGTTCAAAAGCAATTCTTGATCGTATTCCGGCAGGTCGATGGGGTACTCCGGACGATTTGCAGGGTGCGGTCATATTCCTGGCCTCACAGGCTTCAGACTATGTGAACGGCCACGTGCTCATTGTCGATGGCGGCTGGATGGCACGATGACATACAATTGAAAAATAAAAAATTCAATGGACGATATTCTGAAAAAGATTGGATTGCAGGGAATTCTTCCTGTCGCAACCGTCGAAGATGAAAAGAAAGCAGCGATGCTTGCACAGACACTGCGTGAGTGCGGGTTGACCTCTTTTGAAGTTACATTCCGGACTCAGGCCGCTGCACGTGTGATCGAACGGATTACGGCAAATTCGCCGCAGATGCTTGTGGGTGCAGGGACCATTATCTCAGTCGATCAGGTTCGGATAGCGATCGATGCCGGGGCGCGTTTCATTGTGTCGCCGGGATTTAACCCGAAAGTTGTCGAGTATTGTATATCCAATGCAATTCCTGTTGTACCCGGCATTACAACCCCGACAGAGATTCAATATGCGCTTGAATACGGTCTCGATGCTGTAAAATTTTTTCCGGCAGAAGCGTGCGGTGGTTTGCAGTACCTGAAAGCGATTGCAGCGCCATTCAGGAATCTGCAGTTTATTCCCACCGGCGGCATTGACCAGTCAATGCTCCTGTCCTATCTTCGATTCCCGGGAGTTCTTGCATGCGCCGGAAGCTGGATGGTGAATCCTGAGATGATCGAAGCAGGTCAGTTTGAAAAGATCGCGGCTCTATCGCGACAGGCAGTCACTACAATGCTTGGATTCGAACTCAGACATATCGGGATGAACTCACCTTCTCCCGATGAAGCGCTGAATATTGCTCACCAGATAGAAAAGATATTTCAGCTCATCCCTCAGGACACAAACGGTTCGATCTTCGTTGGGACTCAGTTTGAGGTACTGAAGCGGCATTATCTCGGTACTCACGGTCATATCGCTATTACCACCAATTTTATTGAGCGTGCAATTGCCTATCTGTCACTGAAGGGAATCGGAATCAAGCCGGAAACAAAGAGCGAAAAGAACGGAAAACTTTCCACCGTGTATCTCGATCTCGAAATCGGTGGATTTGCTATTCATCTGGTACAGGTTTGATAACAAATATGGAAATCTGAAGCATCAGATTATGAATTGTTGATAGAAAGATTCGAAGAAAGGATAGAAAGATGGATATAAGGTTCGGTACTGATCCGGAAGGATTCAAAACAATGACGACAGAGGCGCTTCGGAGAATGTTCCTCATTGGTAATCTGTTCGCGATTGATGATATTCATATGACATACTCCGACGTAGATCGGTCAATCACGGGATCTGCCGTGCCGGTAGAAAAGACTCTGAAATTGATGGCGACAAAGAAAGAAATGGCGGCAGATTTTTTTGCCGAAAGGCGCGAGATTGGCATCATCAATATAGGAGATGAAGGAACCATCGGTGTCGATGGTAAAATACTCACAATGTCGAACAAAGACGCACTCTATATCGGACGCGGTACAAAGGATATTGAGTTCAGAAGTAAAAATGCGGCGAAACCTGCTAAGTATTATTTTGTCAGTTATCCTGCTCATAAAGAATATCCGACGACTCATGCCCGCTTTGCCGATGCCGATCAATTGAAACTTGGAAGCCAGCATGACGCAAACAAACGAACCATCAACAGATTAATTCATGCAAATGGCATTCAAAGCTGTCAGTTAGTCATGGGATTGACGGAATTGGAGGAAGGCAGTGTCTGGAACACAATGCCGTCACACACGCATCAGAGACGTTCGGAAGTATATATGTACTATAATATGCCTCCCGGTGGAATAGTACTCCATCTTATGGGACAGCCGGGTGAAACACGTCACCTGGTAATGCGCAATGAACAGGCGGTACTGAATCCAAGCTGGTCAATCCACTCCGGAGTCGGAACATGCAATTACAGCTTCATCTGGGCGATGGGCGGTGAAAACCAGGTGTTCGATGATATGGATGGTGTCTCGATGAGTGACTTACAATAGAAGGAAATGGAATGAAAGAAGCGATATATCCTAAAAATAAGACAGCTGCGATTTTTACTTTGGCTTTTCCCATCCCAAAGAAGAAAATAACCGCATTAATACTATTCATCTGTGTAATCATCAATTACGCTTTTGCAAAAGATCCACGGATACATGTAACAGTCTCAAATTTATTGAATCTGAACCGTTCAAGCGAAATGGTCGTTCTCCAGTGGAACGATCTCAGACAAAAAATTTTAACTTTAGATCCGGCACGGACACATGTTTTTGATGCGACAACAAACATCGAGTTCGTCACACAGGTTATTGATAAAGATCATGACGGAACACCGGAGGAATTGATTTTTTGTTCAGGCTTCAAAGCTAAAGAAACAAGAGAGTTCATTGTCGAAACATGGAACAAAGGGCCGAAAACGGCCGAATCGCTCACCGATGTGCGCTTTATGATTCCTCGTGAAGATATAGCATGGGAAAATGACCGGATTGCACACCGGATCTACGGTCCTGCGTTTGCAAAGGAATTAAATAATGGAATTGATGTCTGGACGAAGCGCGTCCGTTATCCCATAATAGAAAAATGGTACAGAGGTGATGAAGTAACCGACAGCAGCAGGATTTCTTATCACGAAGATCACGGTGAAGGGGCGGATTTCTTCGATGTGGGGCGAACGCTGGGGGCGGGTAGTTGCGCGCTCTATAAAAATGACTCGCTTTATCAACCGGGAGTTTTTGCTTCGTACAGGATTCTTGCGACAGGTCCGATACGGGCGATGTTCGAGGTAACATACAAACCGGTGCTGTTCGAGGGAAAAAGTATTTCAGAGGTCAAACGCTTTGCAATTGATGCCGGAGTCAACCTCGATAAAATCGAAGTCACGTACAGATGTGATTCTTCGACTGAAACGGTTCCGTTTGCTGCCGGTATTGTGAAACGCAAAGGTGTCATAAGTTTTACAGACAAAGAGAATCGATCGGTAAGTCTTTGGGGGCAAACTAACGACAACATAGAGAATGGTTCACTCGGTACCGGCATCATCATGACGAAGGAAGCCTTTAGTGGTATTAAGGAGGACAAGATCCATCTCCTTATTACAGGGACGGTTAAGCTTGGAAAAACTGCGACATATTATGCAGGAGCCGGCTGGACGCGCAGCGGCGACTTCAACAATTCCGAAGATTGGAATAATTATCTGAAAGAATTTTCACAACGAGTTGGATCTCCCTTGAATATAACGCTGGCTATTGAAGAATAAATAGATTATTGGATAGAACCGCGATGAAAGTTGAAAAAGACCTTTTTAATAATGCAAACGGTGTTCGATGAATGAACTTCTATTGAAGGAGAGAAAATGAAAAAGAAATTCATCCACGAAGACTTTTTACTTGAAACAAGAACCGCATCCAGGCTCTATCATGAATATGCAGAATTTTTGCCGATCATCGATTATCACTGCCATCTTTCACCAAAGGAAATTGCCGAGAACAGGCAATTCGCCAACCTGACGCAGATATGGTTGTACGGAGATCATTACAAATGGCGGGCGATGCGGACCTGCGGCATCGATGAGCGTTTTATAACGGGCAATGCAAGCGACTGGGAAAAATTCGAAATGTGGGCGCGTACAGTGCCGAAAACAATTCGTAATCCGCTTTTCCACTGGACTCATCTGGAACTACGGCGTCCTTTCGGAATAACAAATACACTCCTGAATGAAAAGACGGCAAAGGTTATTTGGAATACATGCAATAAAAAGCTGGCGATGCCGGGATTTTCCACACAGGGAATTCTTAAGAGAATGAATGTGGAGGTTGTCTGTACAACCGATGATCCGGTAGATTCGCTCGAATATCACGAAGTATATGCAAAAAGTAAAAATAGATTTACTCAGATGATACCAGCATTTCGTGCGGATAAAGCGATGGCGGTCGAGAACGTAGATGCCTTTCTTTCCTATCTTCAAATACTGCAAAATGTATCGGGAATTGATATCGAAGACTTTGAGGCATTCATTTCGGCCATTCGTCAGAGGCACGATTATTTTCACGCACACGGCTGCCGTCTGTCTGATCACGGAATAGAAACAGCATATGCAGAAGACTATACCGAATCGGAGATTAAGTATATTTTTAGAAGGTTAAAGAAGCGGAAAAGCCTGGATATAAAAGATATATTAAAATTCAAGTCAGCTATGTTATTTGAATTCGGAGTGATGGATTATGAGAAGGGATGGGTTCAGCAGTACCATCTCGGCGCACTCCGGAATACAAACTCACGGATGATGAAGGAAGCGGGTCCTGACACCGGTTTCGATTCGATCGGCGATTTTGAGATTGCACGACCACTGGCAAAATTGCTTGACAGGCTCGATTCACAGAGACGGCTGACCAAAACGATTATATATAATCTCAATCCTCGCGATAATGAGTTGATGGCGACAATGATCGGGAATTTTCAGGACGGCAGCATCCCGGGCAAGTTGCAATACGGTTCAAGCTGGTGGTTCCTGGACCAGCTCGACGGCATGAAAAAGCAAATCGAGGCGCTTTCGAATATGGGAATTCTAAGCCGGTTTGTAGGCATGCTGACAGATTCACGAAGTTTTCTTTCGTATCCGCGCCATGAATATTTTCGTAGAATATTATGTAACATCCTGGGAACCGAAATGGAAAAAGGTTTAATTCCAAATGACATAAAACTTATCGGTGGTATCGTACAAGATATCTGTTATTACAATGCAAAGAGATACTTCAATTTGGGGTGATGAATGGGTGAGGGCAAGATCATCCTGAAAAGCATACAACGATAAAAAGATTTCCTTATACCACATAACCTATAAAAGGGTCGAATAATGCCGGAGACTAATGAAATAAAGGTGACGATTGGAAAGTATCGCTGGACTATCCTGGCGCTCATTTTCTTTGCGACTACGGTGAATTATCTGGACCGCCAGGTCATCAGTCTTTTGAAAGACGATTACCTCGAGCCTTTATTCGGATGGTCGGAATCAGACTATGCCAACATCGTTGTTATTTTTCAGCTCTCGTATGCCATCGGGATGCTCGGCGTCGGACGGGTTATAGATAAAATCGGCACGAAATTAGGATATGCAGTGTCGTTATTCGTATGGAGTATTGCAGCCATCGGTCATGCATTTGCACGGAATACGTACGGTTTTATGGTCGCTCGCGGTGTGCTCGGAATAAGTGAATCGGGCAATTTTCCCGCGGCCATCAAAACCGTCGCGGAATGGTTTCCCAAAAAGGAAAGGGCATTGGCAACCGGAATTTTTAATTCCGGAACGAATGTGGGTGCGATTATCGCCCCGCTTACGGTACCCCTTATCGCTCTATGGTGGGGTTGGCAATGGGCATTCATTCTTACCGGCGCCGCGGGTCTTATATGGTTGTTCTTCTGGTTTGCCGTGTATGAAATTCCGAGTAAGCATCGCAGATTGAAAAAAGAAGAGTATGATTATATCCATAGCGACAAAGATGAAGCCGTTAATGAGGAAAGGCAAAAAGAAGCATTAAATGAGTCGAAATCTTTATCGAAGAAAAATTTTATAAAGAAGAATTTTTCTTTTGAGGGACGAATCACGAGAGGTACATATTGGTCAATTATTCTAAGTTTGATAATAGCTTCAACTTTAACATCTATTCCATATCTCTACCTCTTCATGCGGATGAGTATATCAACTATAAATATTGGATATGATATTTTATTATTGGTTCTATTAATTATATATGTATGGATGGGTTTAGCAGCCCAAGTAAGACGATGGCATGATTTAAATTATTCTGGATGGATGGTGCTCATCAACCTTATTCCCATTTTAGGATCTATATACAGTCTTATCTTTTTAGGCTTTATTAAAGGGACTGCTGGTTCTAATCGATATGGGGATGAACAGCCCACTAGCATTCTTGGGTATAGACAAACTTGGGCATTTATTGTGGGGAAATTCTTAACCGATCCAGTGTGGTGGTTCTATTTGTTCTGGCTCCCTTCATTTTTAAATAAGCAATACCATATGTCGAAGACAGAACTCGCACTTCCGATTGCCGTCGTTTATACGATGACGACCGTCGGCAGTGTCTATGGCGGGTGGCTTTCGGGGAATCTGATCAAAAGGGGATGGGAAGTATATAAAGCGCGTCGCTTTGCCATGCTCGTTTTTGCGTTGTGTGTAATACCGATAGTTACAGCTCAGGCCTTGGGGCAATACAGCCATTGGTTTGCCATTTTAATCGTCGGATTTGCAGCATCGGCACATCAGGCATGGTCCGCAAATCTTTTTACTACGACTTCGGATATGTTCCCGAAGAAAGCTGTCGCTTCAGTAACAGGATTTGGCGGGATGGCGGGTGGAATCGGTGGTATTTTAATAGCAAAAACTGCCGGGATAATATTGGATCATTTTAAGGCATTAGGTTCCATCGAGACAGGGTACTACATTATGTTCATTATATGCGGCTCAATATATTTATTTGCATGGGTGATATTTAATGTATTAGCACCAAAAATGAAACGGGTGGAATTATAATCTCATAAGGGGATTTTTATTATGGAATTGCAGGAAGTAACCAAGGCATACGATTTTACCGGCAAAACAATCGTAATCATGGGCGGCGGGGGTGTTCTGTGTGGTGAAATGGCGAAAACGCTTGCTGCATGCAATGCAAATGTCGCTATTCTCGACCGCGATGTCGTGATGGGTGAGAAAGTACTTCATTCATTTGGCACAACAAAAGGGAAACATCTCGTTCTTTTTGTCGATGTGCTCGATAGAGTGAAAGTCCAGGAGGCGGCGAATATAGTATTTTCAACTTATGGACGGATTGATTACCTCATCAATGGTGCGGGGGGGAATAATCCTAAAGCGACAACGAATGCAGATCAAAGCTTCTTCGACATTCCGGTCGAAGCTCTGCAGTTCGTCTCGAATTTGAACTTGATCGGTGCTATTCTACCGAGTCAGATATTCGGGAAGAAAATGGCGGAGCAAAAAGAAGGAGTTATTCTGAATATCTCATCGATGAACGCTTTCCGTCCATTGACCCGCATACCGGCATACTCGGCAGCGAAGGCAGCTGTGAGTAACTTTACACAATGGCTGGCTGTTCATATGGCACAGGAATATTCGCCGAACATCCGTGTGAATGCAATTGCACCGGGGTTTTTTCTGACCGAGCAAAACCGATTTCTCTTAACCGACAAAGTGACAGGTGAATTGACGGCCCGCGGTAAAAAAATTCTGGATCACACACCGATGGCACGCTTCGGTGCACCGGAGGATTTGTTGGGCGCCATGCTGTGGCTCCTGTCGCCGGCTTCACAGTTCGTCACGGGAATCGTGTTACCGGTTGATGGCGGATTCTCGGCATATTCGGGTGTATAAAAAAAGCATGAATTCATTCATAGCATAAATGTGAAATAAAGGAGCACAAGATGAGCAACGGTCTTAAAATCCGTCCAGATGGTGCATTGGATTTTGTTTCATTGGGTGCACTGGTGCATCGTTTGGATCCGGGCGTTGTTCCTTTCAGGAAGGCGACCCAGTGTCAGATTCATGTCAGCGGCGGTGAGTTCAACGTGGCCGCAAACCTGGCCGATTGCTTTTGTATGAATACCGGCATCGTCACGGCAATGGTCGATTACCCGATCGGCGATTTGATTGCCGAGAGAGTGAGGGCGATGGGAGTAAAACCGTTTTACAAACATTTCAAGCACAACGGAGTAAACGGTCCTAATATGGCAACAGTATACAGTGACCGGGGACAGGGTATTCGTCCTCCGGTAGTGTTCTATAACCGGTCGAATGAAGGTGGGGCACACTTAAAACCCGGTGACTTCGACTGGGACGCAATCTTCTCTGGCGGTGTCCGATGGTTTCACAGCGGCGGCATATTCGCAGCGCTCTCGGAAACAACCGGTGAGGTTATCATCGAAGGTATGAAGGCGGCAAAGAAAGCAGGTGCGGTTATAAGCTTCGATCTCAATTTCCGTGAAAAGCTGTGGAATATCTGGGGTGGACAGAAAAAAGCGGTTGAGGTGGTTGCACGCATTGTGGAAAACGCCGATGTTTTAGTCGGCAATGAAGAGGACCTGCAGAAAGGTCTTGGCATTCCCGGTCCGGAAGTCGCTGCGAAATCGAAACTTGATCCGAGCGTGTTTCTTGCTATGATCGACAAAGTTGTTGCGAAACATCCTCAGGTGAAAGTCGTAGCCACAACGTTGCGCGAAGTACATTCAACGAACCGGCATAGCTGGGGTGCAGTTGCCTGGATTGACGGCAAGACATACATCTCGCCCACCTGTGATCTGGATGTACTCGACCGCGTCGGCGGCGGCGATGGATTCGCAAGCGGATTTTTCTATGGTTTATTAACAGGCGAAACACCGGACGAAGCCGTAAAACTTGGTTGGGCACACGGCGCGTTGCTAACGACAACTCCCGGAGACACAACAATGGTGACTTTGGAACAGGTGCGGTCGTTTGCCAAGGGTGGTTCGGCACGAATACAAAGGTAATTGCAGGCACAACAAAGAATATTTTGAAAAAATTCCGGAGAACAATAGAATTCTTTTTCGTTAAGTGAAAGGGATACAATAATGGCGTTGAAGATACATCCGGTGTCTAAATGTGAATTTGATTTGTTGTCACTCGGTGAATGCATGATTCGATTGAGTCCGCCGGGTCACCAGCGCATCGAGTCAACACCAATATTAGAAATATATGCCGGCGGCGGAGAATACAATGTTGCACATGCACTTTCCCGTTTTGGCTTGCGTACCGGTTGGGTATCCCGCCTTGTCGAGAATCCGCTAGGACATTTCATCCGGAATCATGCCCAAGCCAGCGGCATGGACATCAGTGAGGTGATCTGGGTTCCCTTTGACGGTGTAGGCAGGGATGATCGGATCGGTCTGAACTTCACCGAAGTGGGGATCGGTTTACGTGCCAGTGCAATGATGTATGATCGCGGCCATACGGCCGTTTCTCATATGAAGCCGGGGGAAGTCGATTGGAAAAGGATTTTTACTGTAAGAAAGGCACGTTGGTTTCATACGGGAGGAATTTTCACGGCGTTGAGTGATAACTGTATAGAAGTGGTAAAGGAAGCGATGAAAGCAGCACATGAAGCCGGGACCATTGTGAGCTATGATCTGAATTTTAGGAGCAGACTCTGGTCGAGTGAAAAAGCTATCGAAGTGACAAAGAACCTTATCCCTTATATTGATGTTCTGATTGGTAATGAAGAAGATTTCCAGAAAGTACTCGGATTTGAGGTGGAAGGGACCAATGAGACTCTGACCACCTTACCGGTGGAAGCATATATAAAAATGGTGAAAAGAGTCACTACCGCATATCACAATATCCAAATTGTCGGTACTACTTTGCGTGAAGTGAAAAGCGCGTTGATCAACAATTGGTCGGCGATCATGTATTACGACGGTATCTTTTATGAATCAAAGAGGTACGAAAATCTTGAGATCGAAGACCGAATCGGTGGAGGCGACGGGTTCTGCAGCGGAATGATCTACGGATTGTTGAATGGTATGACTTTGCAGGAATGTGTGGAGATGGGCGCAGCCCATGGAGCGCTACTTCAGAGTACACGCGGAGACACGAGCATCATTAGGCTGGATGAAGTCAAGGATGTGATGAACGGCGGCTCCGCCAGAATCAAAAGATAATTACGCGTAGAGAAAAAATAGATGCTACTTTTCAGCAGGGGTTCTGAAAACGATGTTCTTGAGGAAAAGGACCTGAGAACAGGATTATTTGAAGCGCTGGCAAAGTTGGGTGTGAAGAAAAAAGTATTGGCTATTCCTTCTGATTTCACCCGCTTCCATTCGCATGCCGGTGTGCTCACACGGCTTATATGGGAGTACTACAAAGAGAAGCTCACTGATGTTTTGCCCGCTCTGGGAACACACGTTCCCATGACCGAACAGGAGATTCAAAATATGTTCGGCAGTATGCCGCTCAATCTCTTTCGGGTTCATGATTGGCGCAATGACGTTGTAACGCTCGGTGAAGTCCCGTCCGAATTTATTTTTCAGCAGTCGGAAGGAAAATTGAATTACGGATGGAAAGCACAGGTCAATAAATTATTGGTTGAGGGTAATTTTGACCTGATAATATCGCTCGGTCAGGTCGTACCTCACGAAGTGATCGGCATGGCCAGTTACAATAAGAACGTCCTTGTCGGGACAGGCGGGCCGGAAGGGATCAACAAAAGTCACTTTCTTGGAGCCGTGTATGGTATGGAGCGAATCATGGGGCGTGCCGAAAATCCGGTGCGCACTGTTTTTAATTATGCATCCGATCATTTTATAAGAAATCTCCCGATCATTTACGTTCACACTGTAGTTTCACGCGGCGGTGACGGCCGGCTTAAAGTGCGCGGTCTATATGTTGGTGACGATCTGGAATGTTTCAATCGTCCGGCGGCTCTCTCGCTGAAAGTGAACTTCCAGATGGTCAAGGAACCGTTGAAGAAGGTTGTGGTCTATCTCGATCCTTCGGAATATAAAAGCACATGGCTGGGTAACAAAAGCATCTATCGCACACGGATGGCGATAGCTGACGGTGGAGAACTGATCGTATTGGCTCCGGGATTAAAAGAGTTTGGTGAAGATAGGCAAATCGATGCTCTCATTCGAAAATATGGCTATGTCGGTACACCGAAAACATTACAGTATGTGAACGATACCGACGACCTGAAAAACAATTTAAGTGCAGCCGCACATCTGATCCACGGTTCATCCGAAGGACGTTTTTCAATCACGTATTGCCCTGCTAATATCTCAAAACAAGAAATTGAAAGCGTTAACTTTAAGTATGCCGATTTGTCCCTGATGATGAGGAGATATAGTCCCGAAAAACTTATCGAAGGATTCAACACAATGCCTGACGGCGAGAAAATCTTCTACATCTCAAACCCCGCTCTGGGATTGTGGGCGCATAAGGAACGTTTTCGATGACTCTCGTGCAGTTAATTCATTAATGGAAGAACATAGAATACACCATCAACAATCTAACATAGGGAAAATAAGAATGGAACAGAAAGCCGATATCGGATTGGTAGGTTTAGCAGTGATGGGAGAGAACCTCGTGCTGAATATGGAAAGTCACGGGTTCACCGTTGCAGTATTCAACCGGACAGTGGAAAAAGTCGATAACTTCGTGCAGGGACGTGCAAAGGGGAAAAATATTATTGGCACACATTCGCTCAAAGAATTCGTTGCCTCGCTTAAAACCCCGCATAAGATTATGCTGATGGTGAAAGCCGGGAAAGCAGTCGATGATTTCATCGAAAAGCTAATTCCGCTTCTTGAAAAGGAAGATATTATCATCGACGGCGGAAACTCGCATTATCCCGATACGATCCGCCGCACAAAGTATCTCGAGAGCAAAGGAATGCAATTTATCGGAACGGGAATATCGGGTGGAGAAGAAGGCGCGCTGCGCGGACCATCGGTAATGCCCGGAGGATCGCCGGGTGCCTGGCCGCACATCAAACCGATTTTCCAGTCCATCGCTGCAAAAGTCGCCGACGGAACGCCCTGCTGCGATTGGGTCGGCAGCGACGGTGCCGGACATTTCGTAAAAATGGTTCATAACGGAATCGAGTACGGCGATATGCAGCTCATCTGCGAAGCTTATCAAATCATGAACGAATTGCTCGGTATGAACGCCGGTGAAATGCACGAAGTATTTAAAAAATGGAATACAGGCGATCTCAACAGCTACCTCATTGAAATTACGCGTGATATTCTTGCATTCAAAGATGTAGATGGAAAACCGCTGGTCGATAAAATTCTCGATACCGCCGGTCAAAAAGGAACCGGCAAATGGACGAGCGTCGCGTCGCTGGACCTCGGTGTTCCACTGACGATGATAAGTGAAGCTGTCTATGCGCGCTGTCTCTCTGCAATGAAAGAAGAGCGAGTGAAAGCCTCACAAGTATTAAGCGGTCCAAAAACGAAATTCAACGGCGACAAACAAGTCTTTCTCGCCGATCTCGAAAAGGCACTCTATGCATCGAAACTCGTTTCATACGCACAGGGTTTTACAATGATGCGCGCGGCGGCAGAAGAGTACAAATGGACATTGAATTATGGCGGGATTGCTCTCCTGTGGCGCGGTGGATGCATCATTCGCTCCGTTTTTCTGGGCAAGATAAAAGAAGCATTCGATAATAATCCAGCGTTGAGCAATCTCCTCCTCGATCCATTCTTTAAAGAAAAAATCGAGGCGTCACAGGATGCATGGCGGCGTGTAATTTCAACCGCAGTGTTGAACGGAATCTGGGTGCCGGCGTCAGCAACGGCACTCAATTACTATGATGGATTCCGAAACTCGCGCCTGCCGGCAAATTTACTACAAGCCCAGCGTGATTACTTCGGGGCACATATGTACGAACGAGTCGACAAACCGCGCGGCGAGTTCTTCCATACGAACTGGACAGGCCGCGGCGGCGAAACAGCTTCATCGGCGTATACGGTATAACACTATCCATCCGTTTTCAATCTTAAGAATCTCCACTGTAAAACGTGGTGAGGTTTTTTTCATTGTATCGTGAGGTGAGGGGATGGTTATCTTGTCGAACCGTTTGTCGTTTATCTTCTGCATTCAGGTTCTGGTTACTTTCCTTGTATTGACACTGAATGCCTACACACAGTCAGCGTCAGCGACCTGGGCCTTGACTGTGGACACGACAGCAATAATTTCTGGCAATATTACGGCATCTCCTCAAATCCTGTCAGACACGATGTCTGTGAGAGACTTCATCGGTGGTGACAGTACCAGTGGTTCGCCGGTCGGTGCTGCAGAGAGAATCTGGCGCAATAATCTATATTGGCCGGAAGAAACCACAGAGAATAGTACACGATATATACAGTACTCAGTGTCTCCCACCCCGGGCTATATTTTTACCGTCCAATCCATCGCTCTTAATATTGGCTGCTTTGGAACTAACGGACATTTATTTGCGAACATCTATTATTCCACCGACTCTACGTTCATCATACAGACCCAATTAAATCCAACTTCTATGTCATTACCGGATATACGAACGGTTGCAATGACGGCACTTTCATATATTCCGGGTGTGCCAGTCGTGGATGGTCAGAAATTTTATTTAAGAATTTATCCATGGTATAATTCTACTCCAAGTCCCACGAAGTACGTATGTCTGACCGATGTGGTCATTTCCGGAACCACGGTTGCACCGGGAACACCGACGATAAGTATTTTTCCTGACACTCTTTCGTTCGGTAGTGTTCACGCAGGCGGATCGAAAGAAATGTCCTACTTGCTCTCGGCCACCAACCTGACACCGGGATCCGATACTATCACAGTAATAGCTCCGGCAGGATTTGAAGTATCAACCATAAGCGGATCGGGATATGCGGCCTCCATTAATGTTCCATATACAGGCGGTACTCTCAGCAGCACTGCAATCTATGTAAAGTTTGCACCGGACTCGATTCTCGAGTACAACAAGATCATCGCGAATACAGGTGGTGGAGTTTCGGCACAGAATGTTACGGTCACAGGTAAAGGCGTGGCACCGGACGTCGTACTCGGTTTTTATGTATCACCCGACGGACTCGATACAAATCCCGGTTCATATGAATTACCTTTCAAGACAATTCCAAGGGCAATATCGTTTGCCCAGCCCGGTGATACGATCTTTGTCCGCGGTGGCCGCTATATGCTGAGTGCAAAAATCGGAATCTCGAAAAACGGTACAAGTATCAGCAGGTATTATCTGTTGGCCTACCCCGGTGAACGTCCTGTTCTGGATTTTTCTTCGATGGTAGTGGGCAGCAGTAACAGGGGCGTTGATCTCTCAGGTAATTACTGGCACGTAAAGGGTTTGGATATTTACAAAGCCGGTGATAACGGGATGATTCTCAGTGGCTCGAATAATACAATAGAATTTTGTGCGTTTTATGAAAACTACGACACGGGACTTCAACTCAGCAACGGGGCATCGAACAACCGGATCATCAACTGTGATTCATATTATAATGCAGATGCAGGTCAAAAAAATGCCGACGGTTTTGCACCGAAGCTCGATGTCGGTACGGGAAATTACTTTTACGGCTGCAGGTCGTGGCAGAATTCGGACGATGGTTGGGATGGATATTTACGGCCATCCGATAATGTAACAACAATAATTGAAAACAGTTGGTGCTTTAACAACGGTTTTCTTAAAAATGGGAGTGGAAGCTCTGGAAATGGAAATGGATTCAAAATGGGCGGTGGTGATAGCAGTAATATACAAAATTTGCGTCATAATATGATTCTGAAAAATTGCCTTTCATTTGATAACCGAGTGAAAGGTTTTGATCAAAACAATAACAGGGGTTCGATGACTCTGTTCAACTGTACTGCCTATAGGAATGGTACAGATTACAATATCACGGGCAGTTTGAAAGATGGGAGCACTTTGACCGTAATTAATTGCATTACGTTCGGTGGTCAAGCTCTTATTGGTAGTTATGCGATACAACAAACGAACAGTTGGTTAAGTCCTTTCAATGTGACCGCTGAAGATTTTATCACTCTCGACACAGTCGGCGTACGCGGTCCCAGGAAGGTCGACGGCAGTCTTCCGGACGTTAACTTCTTACATCTTGCTACGGGCAGTTCGCTTATTGATCAGGGAACGGATGTCGGATTGGCATATAACGGCTCTGCGCCCGATTTAGGTTGCTTTGAATCATCCGTGCCGAACGGCATCGCTGTGGGGAATGGAAAAGAGATTTTTAATTTCCAACTGTCACAGAATTATCCCAATCCGTTCAATCCGACCACGATCATCCGCTTCACTGTGGCTAAACAAGGAACAGCGAAACTAAAAGTGATGAACACCCTCGGACAGGAAATCAGGACGCTTTTCTCGGGTCAGGCTGAACCGGAGAAAATAATTTCTGTGCGATTTGATGCAGCGTCCCTGCCGTCTGGTATCTATTTCAGCGTTCTTGAAAGCGGTGGCGAGCAGCAGATAAAGAAAATGGTGCTGATTAAATAGCAACCCTCTTTATCAGAAAGAACCACGGAGTGATGTAAGATTTAAAGCTCAAGTAATGCAGTGACAATATAATGTAACCCACGACGTAAATCGTGGGGAGACTGAATACTACATCAATACATAAATCCACGGCGTGGCGTAAGAAATAAAAGAAACCGGCAACCATGAACGTCGCCCATTTAAATCTGCTCTATATTTCATTGCTCTGTTTTATTACAGCATCAATTGCTTTCGCCCAGCAAGATCCATCCGATCCACAGGGCTGGGACGCCGTACCCTCAATTTTAAAACGTATCTTTCCACCTGCATTCCCCGATAAGGACTTTATCGTAACAAAATTCGGAGCTGTCGGCGATGGGAAAACCGATTGCAGCAGGGCATTTAGAAAAGCCATAGAGAAATGCAATGCGTCGGGCGGCGGCAGAGTCGTTGTGCCGAAGGGGACTTTTCTTGCGGGAGCCATCCACCTGAAAAGCAATGTCAATTTATATATCTCAAAAAATGCAACAATACGGTTCAGCGTCGACCCGAATAAATATCTTCCTGTCGTGTTTACACGCTGGGAAGGCGTCGAGTGTATGAATTACTCACCGCTCATCTATGCATATGAGCAGGAGAATATTGCAGTCACCGGCGAGGGTGTACTTGATGGTCAGGGAGCAAACGATAACTGGTGGAGCTGGAAGGGAAAAAAGGAATACGGTTGGGAACCGGGCACACCGGATCAGAACGAAGCACGGGAAAAGCTTTTTGAGATGGGCGAGAGCAGAGTTCCAGTAACACAACGGGTATTCGGTGAAGGATTCTTCCTGCGTCCGAATTTTTTCGCACCAAGCAAATGCAAAAATGTGCTGCTCGAAGGTATCACATTTAAAAATTCTCCGATGTGGTTTATCAATCCCGTGCTGTGTCAGAATGTATCAATCATTGGGGTGACCGTCGAAGGACTCGGGCCCAATAACGACGGCTGTGACCCCGAATCATGTACGGATGTTTTAATCAAGAATTGCCTTTTTAACAACGGTGACGATTGTATTGCGATCAAATCCGGAAGAAATGCCGACGGTAGACGCGTGAATATGCCGTGTGAGAATATTATTGTTCAGGGTTGCAGGATGAAAGATGGCCACGGAGGTGTTGTGATCGGCAGTGAGATGTCGGGCGGCGTGAGAAATGTGTATGCAGAGAACGATACCATGGATAGTCCGAAGCTGGACCGCGTATTCCGCATAAAAACAAATGCAATGCGCGGCGGTATAATCGAAAATGTTTTCATGAGAAATATAAAAGTCGGAGAGGTTGCCGAAGCTGTAGTGAAAATCGATTTTTATTATGAAGAGGGAGACAGTGGAAGTTTTACACCCATCGTGAGGAATATTGAAGTTAAAAATATTGAAAGCGAAAAAAGTAAATTTGGAGTATGGATACGCGCGTATGATCGATCACCGGCGGAAAATATCCGTATTGAAAGTTGTACGTTTAATAATGTTGCAGAACCGAACGTGATCGAAAATGTAAAGAATCTCGATTTAATCGATGTGAAAATCAACAGTAAGTAAGGGGTGATAATGCAGCGATTATTGATATGGATGACTTTTTTCCTGGTTTTATCAGGCTGCGCCGGGTCTGCTCAACCGACCTCGAAAGAGACAGCCTTTCCCTGGTCGGCGCGTATTGCCCAGAGCTTTCTGGCCATGCACCCCGATTCCATTATCTATCCCACTGAAGCTAAATCTCAAAAGTGGAATTATGAGCAGGGTCTGATGCTTGAAGCAATGTATCAAATGTGGCGGCATAGCGGCGACAGTCAGTACATACACTACCTTAAAAAGAATCTTGATCATTATATTGACAGCAATGGGTCTATTCTTACTTATAACTTTGGAGAATATCAGCTTGACAACATCGCGTCCGGTAAAGCTGTTCTAAGAATGTACGATATCACTCACGATGCAAAGTATAAAAAAGCTGCCGAAATACTAAGGCGTCAACTTGCAGAACAACCCCGCACAAGTGACGGCGGTTTCTGGCATAAAAAAATCTATCCGTACCAGATGTGGACGGATGGATTATATATGGCAGAACCGTTTTACACGCTCTACTCGGTAATATTCACAGACACCGCTGCATTTGATGACATCGCAAGACAATTTCTGCTCATCGCACAACATTGTTACGACGAGCGCACGGGCTTATATTTTCATGGCTGGGATGAGAGCAAACAGCAACGCTGGGCAAATCCGCAGACCGGCTGCTCGCTGAACCTGTGGGGACGACCGCTCGGCTGGTATGCAATGGGATTGGTGGATGTTCTGGATTATTTTCCCGTACAGCATCCGAAGCGAAAAGAGCTTTTAAAAATATTAAATAACCTTGCTGCCAGTATGCTCAAACAAATTGATGGAAAATCAAGACTCTGGTATCAGGTTGTGGATAAACCCGACGAAAAAGGAAATTATCTGGAAGCATCAGTCTCATCGATGTTTGCATATGTATATGCGAAGGGAGCGAACCGTGGATATCTGCCCTCTGAATTTCGGAGGTGGGCAAAGGCGACGTTTGAAGGAATAATCGATCATCTGGTCTCCATCGACTCCTCAGGGATTGTACATCTGGAACATATATGTAGCGTCGGCGGATTGGGTGGCAATCCGTATCGCGATGGGAGTGTGGCATACTACCTCGGCGAACCGCAGCGCACGGATGACTTCAAGGGGTACGGTCCGTTTCTGCTTGCGGCAATTGAGTTGGAAAAGAAAATAGGGAAATAATTCCTTTTCGCCAAAATCTATGGTGTTTATATCTGGGTTCTGACATGTTTAATTTGAAGAAGAAAATCTACACCAAAAGATACAGTATTCGTTTTCTTTTGTGTCTCTGCTGCTGTCTGCTGCTGGGTTTCATGCCTGACGGGCGTATCCGTGTTTATCTCCTGGGTGATTCGACCATGGCGGACAAACCTCTCATCGACAATCCGGAATGCGGATGGGGAGAGGAATTCCCGCTCTTCTTCGATGATGGAGTCGTCATCGAGAACCATGCAAGGAACGGCCGAAGTACGAAGAGTTTTATTAATGAAGGGTGCTGGCAGGCCGTCGTGAAGAAACTGCAGTCCGGTGATTATGTGTTTGTACAGTTCGGTCATAACGATTCAAAGGCTACCGATTCAACCCGGTACGCCGAGGCGCACACGACGTATAAACAGAATCTTCTGAAGTTCGTACACGAAACGAAAGAAAAAGGAGCGATACCCGTTCTGCTGACTCCGGTGAACCGGCGCAAATTCGACAGTTCCAATATGTTTGTCGATCAGCACGGAGAGTACCCGGGAGTTGTGCGTGAGGTTGCCCGTGATGAAAAAATTGCATTAATCGACCTGCATGAGAAAAGCAGAAAGCTTTTTGAGCAATTAGGCCCGGAAGATACCAAATCGATTTTTTTGTGGGTTAAACCTGGAGTTTATGCCACGCTCCCTGATGGAAAAGAGGATAATACGCACTTTACAAAATACGGGGCGGTGAAAATTGCCGGACTTGTCGTCGAAGGACTTCGTCAGCTGGATCTTCCTCTCGCAAAGCACCTCACACCGCTGGAACCCGATTCGGTTCCCGGACTGAGAAAAATAGTCGCGCTGGATTATTTCTTCAATTGTGAATGGAGAATTGTCGATTCAAACAGAATTCAGTTTCATTACGTGTGGGAGGATACAACAGATTCCGGATTTTCTCAACTTGGCGCTATCATCAGTAAACTAGGTGCTGATATTGTCGCAGTACGTCGTGCACCGACCGAGAACGACCTGAAAAATTACAGTGTCTATATTATTGTCGATCCGGATACTCCTGCAGAAACCGAAAAACCAAATTATATTACCGAAGAATCAATCGACGTGATCGTCCCCTGGGTCGAGTCGGGTGGTGTATTGGTGTTGATGGGGAATGATAAAGGAAATGCGGAGTTCGAGCATTTCAACCGGCTGGCGGAACGGTTCGGAATTCATTTTAATGAAGACAAGTATCACGCGGTAGTAAATAATGACTATTCGATGGGAAAGAGCGATAATCTGCCGACACATCCGATTTTCAAGAATGTGAAACAGATATTTATAAAGGAGGTCAGTTCGCTGAGAATCGGGAAACCTGCCGAACCGGTTCTCACAGAGAATGGACTTGTCCTGATGGCTGCTGCCCGCTTCGGTAAAGGGCTGGTATTCGTCATAGGTGATCCATGGCTCTATAATGAATATATGGATACGCGCAGGCTGCCGGCCGAGTATGAGAACAGCAAAGCCGGAAGAAATCTCTTTCAATGGCTGTTGGGGAATGCAAGATCGTTGATTCGATAGATGGTGGATTGGAACCCGAAAAGAAATAGAACTCTCTTTAATCCCGTAGAGACGGCCTGTTATAGAAAAGCTTAAATGGCAAAGTGTTTTGAAGTTTTCGGATCCAATTAAAGCAATATACTGAATTTTTCCATTACTAAATAAGGAAAACCAAGCCCATGACACCAGCCGTGAAAGATCTACTGGACCGTTGTGTGAGCGATCCGGATCCCAATAATGTATTCTGCACCTTAGCATCTGTAACAGGCGTAGATATAAAGATCTACCCGAAGTCTGTAAATAAAATTCAGGATAATTATCTTTTCATAGGTAAGGACGCTGCCGGAAAAGCTCTCTGGATTACGGGAGGCGATATTGCACGTCAGTTCGAATGGGTCGAGAACGAAAGCATGAAACGATGTCCATTGAATCATACAAATGCCGGTGCGCTGCGAAACATATTTGCCTTTACGAAACCGGAATTGATTGGTCAACAGAATTCGATCGGATGTGGAGATCGACTGGGACTCGCGAACGCCGGACATATCCGTGCGGTAGTCGGAAGCGGCCTTAAACCGGTTCTAGCTCAGCAGTCGGTCCGGGAGCTGGAACGAACCAAGCGTGAAGCCAAAGATGTGATGGATGCGGCAACATGGGCGGTATTTCAGGAAGGATACAAAGACGGTTTCGGTGCCGATGGAGATCATCTTAAAACTCCCGAGGATATAGATCGCTATGCAAAGGCTGGATTCACCATGTTCACACTCGATATCGGTTTATATGTAGTGAACGTAGCTGCCAGGCTGTCGGCGGAAGATATTCGACAGCGTGCTGCTGTATTGCCGTGGGTTCTCCTTGACGATACACTCGAAGCGTGCCTCAAGCGATATAGAGGGAAGAAATTCGAAATTGCAAAAGGATTTGTCATTCGACCGATGGAGGAAGACATACTTCGATCGATGGTAAAGTACGGTGCGGGTATTGTGCAAACGGTGAAGCTGGTAAATTATCTCAAGACTCATTGGTCGAAACAGCAGGCCGAGATTGAACTATCAGTCGATGAAACCGATACGCCGACATCACCGCTGGAACATTTTGTCATCGCAAACGAACTTAAACGGCTTGGCATAAAGCTTATGAGTCTGGCACCGCGCTTTATCGGTGACTTTGAAAAGGGAATTGAATATAAAGGCGATCTGAAGAGATTCAAAGAAGAGTATATCCAGCATATGCAGATAGCAGAAAAACTAGGTCCGTACAAAATCAGCATACATTCGGGCAGCGATAAATTCGATGTCTATAAAATTGTCGGTTCGATCGGGTTTGGCAAAGTTCATGTAAAAACAGCCGGTACCAGCTGGCTTGAAGCGCTTCGGACCATCGGCGCTTCCGATCCGGCGCTGTTCCGGGAAATTCTCGACTGTGCACGTGCCAACTACGATAACGATCACAAATCGTATCACGTTACTGCAGATGTAAACCGGATGCGCCCGACAAAAGATTATTCAGAAGCGGAATTGATAGGACTCCTCTCGGAAGATAATGCCCGGCAGATTCTGCACGTGACGTTTGGGACAATTCTTTCTAAGAAAGATGAAAGGGGGAATTATCTCTTCAAGGATAGAATCATGAAATGTCTCCGGGATCATGAGGATATTCATTATCAGTATCTCGTGAAGCATTTCCGCCGCCACATCGATCCTATCGTCGGGAAGCAGTAGTTCGACTTTTCTTTTGTTGATGGCTGCTGGGTTAACCACAAAGGACACTGAGTACATTTTAAAATGCTATTTATGAGTACACAAAGAAGAATATAAAAAGATAGTACCCCCAAACTCTGTGTCCTCTTCAACAGATTCATATCAGTCCCCTGTGAACTTTGTGGTTATATTTAAACTTAGCAATGTGTATTGAAAGATCCCCTTCAGTCACATTAAAAATTATGAATCGCTTATTCATCATTTTCACTGCAAATCTTTGGCTTTTATTCTCCCCGCAAGTTTTCGCCATCGAAAAAGCCAACATTATCGTCGCACCGGACGGCAGCGGGCAATTCAAGAGCATCCAGGAAGCCATCAACTCGGTCCCTCAGGACAACAATCAAAACGTCATCATCCTTATTCGAAAAGGGATTTATCACGAAAAGCTTTATATCACCAGAAGCTATATAACTCTTGTTGGCGAAGATCGCGACAGTACGAGAGTCGTCTATGCCGAACTGCGGAAGAATTGGGTGAAGGAACATGACGGCTCCGACTATGGGTCGGCAACTATCAACATCGATTCGCTTGTCACAAATATCACGCTGGCGAATCTGACCGTATATAATAATTACGGCAGTCTGTATGGCGATCACGATCATCAGTTCGCTATCCGCGGTGGCGGCACACACATTATCATCCTGAATTGCAACATCATAGCCGACGGTGGGGACACGCTCAGCCTCTGGAATAAAACGGACGGCATGTATTATCACGCAAACTGTTACTTCGAAGGTTGGGTTGATTTTGTCTGTCCGCGCGGTTGGTGCTACATTACCGACAGCAAATTCTACGGACATAATCTCAGCGCAAGCATCTGGCACGACGGCGATGTCGATAGAAGTCAGAAGTTCGTCATACGATATTCTTCCTTCGACGGTGTGCAGGAATTTCCTTTGGCACGTCATCATCTCGACGGACAGTTGTATTTACTCGATTGTATATTCTCGCGGACGATGGCGGACACTCCGATCTACCGGCCGAAGACCAGTCCGAGGCCGTATAAATGGGGTGCACGGCATTATTTTTATAACTGTCATCGTGAGGGAGGCGACTTCGATTGGTTCAAAGATAATCTGGAAACGGCAGAGGGATCTCCGAAAGAGAGCGATGTAACGGCACAATGGACATTCGCCGGCATGTGGGATCCAGAAGAAACGATGCCCGCAGTTCTTCCAACGGTACTTATGTTGAAGCCGAGGGATAAATCGTATCACATCCCGACGGAAGGTACTATACTGAAATGGATACCGGCACGAAACGCCGACTCGCATAATATCTATTTCGGCAAAACCAAATCTCCGGAGTTTAAAAAGAATCAAAACGAAAACTACTTCGATCCCGGTACGCTCGAAACGGCGACAATATATTACTGGCGTATAGATGAGGTAGCAGGGGTGGATACAATTAAGGGGTCGCTTTGGCATTTTACTACGAAGTAGGATCAATCGGCAATCTGTATCGATCGGCTTTTCTTTTTTCGATGGCTGGTGGAGTAAACACAAAGGCCTACGGCCCGTAGGGACGCAAAGTACTGTTGAACATGCTGTTCATGAGGACACGAAGAAGAATCGAGACTTTAATATACGCCCCCCAACCCTGTGACCTCATAAATTGCATATTCTAATGTACCTTGTGTACTCTGTGGTTTTATTTTCAAAATAGGAATTGAAATTCAGAAGCCCTCATAACCTGATTCAACCTCAATTTGATTATCACTCAATCTTTCCGTAACATTCTTTCCCCTGCCGGAATTTAATAAAGGTCTAAAACCATGAAACTAATCACCCATGGAATTCTATTCATTTTTTTCTTTATCGCGAATCTCTCGTTCGCTCAACAGTTCCCATATCAGAATCCTGCTCTTTCCATCGAAGAACGAGTAAACGATCTGGTATCCAGGATGACGCTCGATGAAAAGATTGGACAGATGATGAATGCCGCCGAACCAATCGACAGGTTGGGTATTCCCGATTATAACTGGTGGAGCGAAGGTCTGCACGGAGTCGCTTTTTCCGGCATTGCAACGGTCTTTCCACAGGCAATCGGACTGGCTGCCACATGGAATGACAGCTTGATGTATCGTGTTGCCGATGTTGTCTCGACGGAATTCAGGGCGAAATTCAACGACTACCAGAAAAAAGGAGATCATAGTGCTTTCAGAGGACTGACCGTATGGTCCCCGAATATCAATATATTCCGCGATCCAAGATGGGGGAGAGGACAGGAAACCTACGGCGAAGATCCATATCTCACATCCCGCATGGGCGTTGCTTTTGTAAAAGGCATGCAGGGCAATGATCCTAAATATCTGAAGGTCGTTTCCACACCCAAACATTATGCGGTTCACAGCGGACCCGAACCTGAACGTCATTATTTCAATGCAATAACCGATTATCGCGACTTTGCCGAAACGTATGCTCCGGCCTTCAAAGCTTGCGTTGTTGAAGGAGGCGCATATTCGATCATGGGTGCGTACCAGCGATACCTGGGTGTGCCCTGCTGTGCTAACGATTTTTTATTGAAGAATGTGCTGCGTGGAAAATGGAATTTCAAAGGCTATGTGGTATCCGATTGCGGTGCAATTTACGATATATATAGAAATCATAAATTTGCTAGAACTTCTGAAGAAGCTGCAGCACTGGCCGTGCGTGCAGGCTGTGACCTCGAATGCGGCGATGCCTACAGTAACCTTAAATATGCAGTCCAGGAAGACTTGCTGAAAGAATCGGACATCGACATTGCCGTGAAGCGATTATTTACGGCACGTTTTAAACTCGGTTTGTTCGATCCTGCCGAAATGGTTCCTTATACAAGAATTCCGATCTCGGAAAACGATTCGAAAGAACATCGAGAATTGGCTCTCAGAGCAGCCCGCGAGTCGATCGTGTTGTTAAAGAACGAAGGGAAATTCCTTCCATTTAAAAAAGATATAAAAACTATTGCCGTCGTCGGGCCTAATGCGAATATTCCTGAAGTCATGTACGGCAGTTACAATGGTATTCCATCGAAATCCGTCACGCCATTGGAGGGAATTAAAAATGGAGCTCCCCCTTCCGTAAAGGTTCTTTATGAGTCTGGATCAAATGCAGCCGATGAATCTCCGATTCTTTCTGCTGTTCCGGAAGACGCTTTTACGGCGGGGATTGGAAATGAGAAAGGATTGAAAGCCGAATATTTCAACAACATGGAATTGAAAGGCACTCCCTTCATAACACGCGTCGATAAACAGGTTGATTTTGATTTCATCAATAATCCTCCCGCTCCTGAGAAAGACACGAAATTCTCAGTGCGATGGAGAGGATGGATTACGGCTCCTGCTACGGATATATACTATATCGGATTTACAGGCGATGACGGTTATCGCGTATACTTTGATGGTGAACTCCTGTTTGAAAGTTGGAAAGATCAGGGTCCAACATTGGAAGAAACAAAAATTGAGCTTATCGCAGGGGAAAAACATGAGATACAAATCGACTACTATCAAAACGCGGGTGCAGCGATTGCGAGATTTCAGTGGGCTAAAAAGCATAATGATTATGAACGGAGACTCGACTATGTAATAAAACAAGCCGACGTGATTATTTTCATCGGCGGAATTACTCCGTCACTTGAAGGAGAAGAAAGGCCGGTCGATATCGAAGGATTCCGCGGGGGTGACCGTACCACGCTCGACCTGCCTACCGTCCAGGATAAGGTTCTTAAAAGCATTAAATCTACGGGGAAACCAATCATTCTGGTTTTGTTGAACGGCAGTCCCTTATCGGTAAACTGGGCGAATGAAAATGTCGATGCCATCCTCGAGGCCTGGTATCCGGGTGAAGAAGGCGGTAATGCGATTGCGGATGTGATATTTGGGAATTACAATCCTGCCGGACGCTTGCCGGTGACTTTTTATAAATCGATCAAAGATGTACCACTATTCGAAGATTACAATATGAAAGGCCGGACGTACCGATATTTCAGCCGTATTCCTCTGTACGAGTTCGGTTATGGATTAAGTTATTCAACGTTTAAATATTCAAACATGAACGCACCTGCATCTGTAAAGACGAATGAGAATGTGAAAGTATCGGTTGAAGTCGAAAATATCGGGAAGATTGATGGTGACGAGGTGGTTGAGTTGTATGTGAAAATACTGGACGCAAAAGTACCCGTCCCGATTCATGCGCTGAAGGGATTCAGACGAATTCAACTGAAAGCTGGTGAGAAGAGAACATTAGAATTTGAGTTGAAGCCGGAGGCTTTTTCGTTGATCAATGATGAGAACAAGCGGGTAGTGGAGCCGGGGAAGTTTCAGTTATATATCGGCGGACGGCAGCCGAGTCCGAAGGCTTTAGGCATAGGTGAAGTTCTCAAAGCCGATTTGGTTGTCACCGGGGATGTAAATATAATCGAATAGGACTCTGCTGTAGTGATTCATGATAATAAACGTTTGAAATAGCAGGAAAAGGAGAAGCAATGGGAAATGCATTGATGCCTCTTACCAACAAGATGGTGACCGCGGGTACATACTATCCCCTGGGAGCCACGGTTCGGGAAGACGGTGTGAACTTCGCCATCTATTCGCAGCACGCTGCCGAAGTGTTCCTGTTACTCTTCGACAGGCCGGACGGCGATCCGACCGATATTATTCGGCTGGAGAATCGCACCAAATATATATGGCATTGTTTTGTCAAAGGTGTCAAGAACGGACAGTTATACGGCTACAAGGTCCGGGGGGATTACAAACCTCACGTCGGCCTGCGTTTCAATGATCAAAAGCTTCTTCTGGATCCCTATGCGAAGGCAATCACTCACAAATTCATCAATAAAGATAATTTGCTTCTGGCCTACGACCCTTTGTCCGATGCCAAAGATCTCACACCCGACCCGCGCGATAATGCTGCCATCTTGCCAAAGGGCATAGTCGTGGATGATCGGTTCGACTGGCAGAAGGATGCCCCTCCCGCCGTGCCTCTGGAGAAACTGTTCATCTATGAAGTGCACGTCAAAGGGTTCACGGCCCATCCCTCCTCTGCCGTGCGACACCCGGGGACGTATCTGGGGTTTATTGAAAAGATTCCGTACCTGAAGAATCTCGGTATCAATGCGGTGGAACTTCTACCCATCCACGAGTTTTACGTGGACGACTCTCTCAGGAACCGGGGTCTGACCAATTACTGGGGATATAATACCGTCGGTTTTTTTGCACCCGAATCGTCGTACAGCACGGGAAAAACTCCAGGCTGCCAGGTGGCCGAGTTCAAAATGTTGGTGCGTGAATTGCATAAAGCGGGGATGATGGTCATTCTGGATGTGGTTTTCAATCACACAGGTGAGGGCAATGAGCTTGGGCCGAGCATCTCGTTCAAGGGGATCGACAATCCGACTTACTATTGCCTGACCGGTCCTCCAACCAATCCCTCCCGTTATTACATGAACTATACCGGATGCGGTAACAGCCTGAACGCGGACAATCCTGTGGTACTCCGCCTGCTTATGGACTCGTTACGCTATTGGGTCAAGAGAATGCACGTCGACGGCTTTCGTTTCGACTTAGCATCAGTGCTGGGACGCGCGGGTCAGGATATGCACTTCCAAAAAACATCTGCGTTCTTCGATGCACTGTCACAGGACCCGGTGCTGAATCATGTACTGCTCATCGCCGAGCCCTGGGATTTGGGATCTTACGAGGTGGGGAATTTCCCTGTGGACTGGTCGGAATGGAATGGGAAGTTTCGCGACACGGTCCGAAAATTCGTCAAGGGCGACTCCCAACAAGGTGCTGATATGGGGTGGCGTCTGGCCGGCTCTGCAGATCTCTACGGCGAGAGTGGACGGTCGGCATATAACAGCGTCAACTTTGTGACGTGCCACGACGGTTTCACGCTTTACGACCTTGTCTCCTATAATCAAAAACGGAACGAAGCGAACGGCGAAAACAACCAGGACGGCGCGAACGACAACGATTCATGGAATTGCGGCGCAGAGGGCCCAACAGACGATACTGCCGTTCTTCGGCTCCGCGAGCAGCTTGTTAAAAATTATATCTGCTGCCTGCTCTTTTCCTCCGGTACGCCCATGATTCTGGGCGGAGACGAATTTATGCGCACACAGCTGGGCAATAACAACGCCTATTGCCAGGACAATGATATCAGTTGGTTCGATTGGACCCGGGTGACTGCGAACGAACGCATGGTGGAGTTTTTTAGAAAGGCCGTAGCCCTTACCTGCCGGTACACGATTCTCCAGAGGCGCAAGTTTTATCTGGGCCAGGATTTGGATGCCGACAGCGTTCCGGATCTAAGTTGGTTTTCCGCTGGTGGCGGCAGCCCCGATTGGAGTGATCCGGAATTGCGGACGCTTTGTGTTCAATTAGATGGCGGAGAGGAGCGATCGGCGTTGGGAAAATATTATTTGTTTATCATTCTGCACGCCGATTATCGTCTGCGGCAGGTCTGCCTTCCGAAGCTCCCGGGTGAAAACAAATGGTATCGGGTTCTGGACACCAGCTTGCCAACCGGTCAGGATCTTGCGATCCCCGGACAAGAAGTAGTGCTCGACCCGCAAGATGCTTATCTGGTCAACCCGAGAAGCACCATACTCCTGCTTGGTCGAAGAGCGGAATTGTAGAGACGTCCCGTTAGGATGTCTCCATGGAATCTCACAATAACACCCAAAACATATCCCATTTATCCCCTCAAAATTGATTCTCCAACATCATTGTAACCCGTTTTCGTTCTCTCTAATAGAACTATCGAAGACACTCCAATGCCAAACTATGCATATCGATGGGCTGATGGAACGCTGAGCGTGTGCAATGCCCGAAATAAAGATGAAGCAGCGAAATTATTCGACGAAATCGGATCGGTGTCGATAAAACTGATTATCAGATTACATGCTCCAATCGTTTTCACCTTGAAGCCCGATATTGAAAAAGGTTGGATATTCGATCAGGAGTATCCAATGGGAGATTTGCTCTTTGATGAAATCCTGACGAGCTGTTTTCCTTATTATGGATTAATACATAGAATTTATGCTTCCGTTTTTGAGGACGATAAATATGCAGAGGAAATAAAAAAGAAATTGAGCGAAGCCCTTCGAAGAGATATGAATGATATACAAAAGCTCATAGAACATACACCGGATACACCCGATATTGTACTCTTGTTTCCGAAAGGATTGCCGGGACAGAATAACTGATAGATGTCCTTTGTTGTTTTTGGTAAAGCCAAAACAGCGATGAAGTAAACCGTCAAAACGGTTTTCTCACTCGGGATTTGGTTTTGATCCCCGCGGTCGTCAGCGATTATCTTCAGCTAGAATACCTGGTGGATAGGTCCGTCTATTGCCACGAGCTTCCCGCTCCGCCGAAGCGGAGCGAGGCGAGTAGCTCGTAGATACAAAAAGGAGAGAAAACGAGGGGTTTCAACCCCTCATAAAATAAATGTAGGACTAAAGCCCTCTTTAAGCTTCAGTATCTTTTCCACCACCTTCCGCCTTCCGTCTTCGCTACGCTTCGACGGACAGGTTGGCGGATTTCGGCAGACCACGCCTTCGTTTCACTTCCACCTGCATTAACAAAACGAACTTCGGCGGACAAGTCGGCAGGCAGACTCGCCTAAGCCCTTCGGGCGTCGGCGAGCAGACTCGCCTAAGCCCTTCGGGCGTCGGCGAGCAGGCAGGAAAGGTCGTGGCAATAGCATTACAAATCTAATTTCATCCCACCCGATACCTGTAACCCAATTTCGTTCTATTAAATAGAGAATCAGAAGCCACCAAGTCCACGACTCCAATGGACATACAAACCTACAACACTACCTTCCAATCCCTACCCTCCCTGTTTCCCCCCTGTATAAACTAAAGGGTACCGGTGGTTCCATCCGGGAATTTTTTATACACCCCTTAGTGTTATTAATAGCGTACTAGAAAATCAATTATTAAAGAGTATCTATTACATCACAAAAAGGAGAATACCGTGTTAATTAGTCGAGACCTTTCAAAGGCGTTTAATGAACAAATCGGACACGAATTCGGCGCCAGCATGCAGTATATAAGCATCGCCGCCCATTTTGAGCAGCGCAAGCTGAATTTGCTAGCCAAGCTCTTCTTCGAGCAGGCCGATGAAGAAAAACAACATGCCATGAAGTTCGTCAAGTATCTTCTCGATACGCAAGGCGAGCTTCAAATCCCTACAATTCCGGCACCAGTGCCAACATTCGCAACTGCCGAAGACGCCCTTCAAGCCGCGTTGAACTGGGAACGTGAAGTCACTCGCCAGATCACAGCTCTCATGGACCTGGCCGTCAAACAGAATGACTACCTCGCGCAGAGTTTTTTGCAATGGTTCATCGATGAACAGCTGGAAGAGGTGGTGAAGATGGACCGGCTGCTGAGCGTTATAAAACAGGCGGGCGAGAAAAATCTCTTGATGGTCGAAGGCTATGTGGTGAATATGGGGAAAGCCCAGTAAATTTTATATTGTGAGTTGTGAATTTTGAGTGGATCGAAATGCCTTCCATAGGAAGACCGTTCGCGAGTGGGTACTATGATATCCTGGTCTTGCTACGACGTTCGAGTCGCGGAAATGGAAAAAATATTAACCTAAGTGTGATCTGTGAACGCATGCGAGTGAAAAACAGCTTCTATTTTAATACCCATTTTTGTGTATCTGGCTGCCACATCATTTGCTGTGTATTATCTTCGAAGATTGGTTCAATAAAATTTTCTAAATTTTTCACGACTTGAGAAAATGAAATAGACAAATCGAGCGAGTTTCGTTTCAGGAAAGTAGTCCAGAATGTATTCATTTGTTCGTCATTGCGGAATGATTTTTTAAAAATGGCTTTCCTGCTGTCTATGTCGGTTCCTCGTTGTTTAAATGTGGTGACCATCGCTTCTTTGAGATTTGCCATGGCAAAGGGTTGTACGGACGCTAAGAAATTTATATCGTAGAAATCCTTTGCCCGGCTTGAAAGGGAATTAAACTTGACGATCAATTCAAATTTTTCAGCGACAACAGACTCAAGCGAATAGACTTTCAGATTAGGGACCGGGAAATCGAGGAGTGTCGGGAAATCTGCACTAATAGGACCCGGAACGATAATATCCTTGAAACCGATATCAACCTGCAAAGAACAAGCAGCGCCACCGATAGTACCTTTCAAGCGCACTCTTACTCCACTGTATTCTATATCATCCTTGATATTTTCAACCGTAATGCTGGTAGATGGAAACTCAATACCATCTTCCACATGAATTCCCGCAATGGAAAGAAAAACTTTCTTCAAGCTGCCGAGATCTTGATTGATTCCCTGAGCCAGGAAATCGATATTCTTCGTTGGCCGGTTCAATGGTAGATTATATGAAATGAAAAGTAATGCTCCTCTTAGTATAAAATTGTCCCTGTGCGGCGAGAGCGAAAGCCGGTAAAGAAAACGCTCCTGAGCATACTGGACAAGAAGAGCGTTATGGTCACGGTTATTCTTCCTTGCAAGAGTAAGAAGACGTGCACGGACAGATGCACCCAGGTTACTTCGGTTCTTTTGAGAATTCATTGCCATGTGGATTTTTCCAAGATAGATTGAAATAATATGTTTTTATATAACTCTAATTTTTCACATTACCCCTACCAGCGGGTAATGTATTTTAGAAGATTTACCAACGTGAGGAATGGCAATATAGACTTCAGAGGGATTGAATGTCGTTAATCCGTGAAACTCTGGCGCCGAGACGCACGACGACATCAGGAATGGCACGGCAAACATCCACGATTCTGCCAATAATATACATTGGCAGAAGTTTGGAATCAATAGCATATCAAGTGCGATCTTGTCGATAATAAATTAAGGATGATGAGAGAGTGTTAATAATGATTTATGGATGTTGAATGAAGAACGATAGGTTTTCTAAAAATCATGGAATATGTGGTGGTTACAAAAAAAGCCAGACCTCATAGAGAATCCGGCTTCTATTAACATATTCTTCGGTCAATTTTACATTCACAATTCATAATTCATAATTCACAATTCATAATTTACTAGTGTCCCCAACGGGACATAATCAAAAGGAGTGTTTTTATTCCAGTTTGATCGATTTTGTTGAGATTTCTGTATGATTTCTCATTTGAGGTGTCTGAAATTCCGAAAAATCTCTATTAATTTTTAACCCAATTGGTCCAAAATGGTCTGTAGACATACAATTATCTTTCAACTTTTAGTATTTGTTCTGATCAACACATAAAATCTTCATCAATAAAAGTGTAGCATTTTCTGAGAAGTAAGAATTTACCACTTCATTCAAAAAATTTTTGCAGGGAAGAAAATAATTTTTAATCTTTTCGGAACGAGAGCACGGTAGAGGTATTGAAAGTATCGGAGAATGACGAAGAGTTATCACATTGAAATAAAACTGACAAGAGAAGGCTACTCTCGGAATTAAAAGTGGTCACTTATTGCTCTCAGGTTTAATTCTTCATACTACTATCCTGTTTTTGTTCTGTAAAGAAATCTCGTGGTATTTCCTTGAAATATTTCAATTCATTTGTAAACCCCGTTCTTTCGATGCTCTTTACTTCAAAGAGAGCGATAAAATATTCGGGCACAGATGCATTGATTTTCTTAATATCTTCGATGAATTTCTTCCGTAATTCGGAATTTGCCAGCATTTTTGTCCGTTCCACGCGACCGCCGTAACCGAAACCCACAATGAACATGAAATTTTCCTTAGAAAAACCGGGCATCTTAATTAACAATGAGTAATCAATATTGTATTTATTTTGTTGTTCGTAGGGTGCTTGGATGCGGAGGAATGATTTTGCGATATTGTTTTTTTCATCAAGGATAAACAACCGCTCATCGGGAGTATATTGATAGCGGATAGGTGTTTTGTAAAATATTTTGTTTAAGATTCGTAAATTCTTGAATTCACCGATATAAATAATGTTATGATCTCGAAGATTATCAAGAGTGATGGCAGAAGACATGAATAATGACACATTGTTTTGAAAATGATAAACAACATGAAAGATATCCATTAAATTATATTCGCCTCCGAAAGGGATCCCTGTTATTTCCGATTTCGATAGATTTGCTTTCGGATATTTCAATAGAAAATCGGTTAAATCATTCTCTGAAGAAATATTCCAGTCCCGAACATTCCGATATCGTTTGTAATCGGGGCGGTACTCATCCATCCAAAAATCATCTCCGATAATAATGGAAACAGGATAGCCATTCTTAAAGAACGATCCCCACACCTGATCTTCGGGGTAGACTGAATAGGTAGCTTGGGGAGAAGGCGATGATGAGTTCAGAGAGAATTGACGAAAGATCAAGAAAAGATTAATGCATATCAGAAGAAGAATTACGACTACTTCCCAACGTTTTAAAAAAGAGAAGAAACGATTTTCGATTTTGGGTTGTCCATTCGCAGCTTGAATGATTTGAATCTCATAGTGACCTTTTGGGATGACCAATCGAAATTTATCTTTTTTGCCTTCGTTCAAATAGTACTCATCGAGCTTATTTCTCAGCACAAGGATATGGTGGCGTACCGTAGAATCTTTATTGGAATTAAAACTGGTGTCCTTGCCAAAAAGGTCAATTGCAATGGTGGTTTCTTTCGGAATATTTTTAGAGAGTGTAGCCTGGGTAAGATACAACAGCAGATTTGAATAGATCGGTGAATCTTTAAAAATCTTACTCTGCAATACCGTATTGACGATTGTTTTTATCTCTTTATTCGAAGGGATTGCCGTATTGTTATTATCTGCCATGTTCAGAAGATATCAGAAAACAATATCAAGTTCAAACTCCATATTATTGGATAAAAAACCCCTCTAAACGTTAAGAAACGGTTATATAACGGTTTTTATATTGCAAAATCGTCTAAATAGCAATAAATATTGTTGTATTTTTTCGTTCCCAGGGCAAATCCACCAATAGAGGGGATTTTCAATTTTGCAGATGATTATCTTTTCTACGTTTTTGCCGGATATATTTTTCTCGGTCATCTTCCGGAAGAAAATATATCTTTCATTTTCCATCAACCTTATTGGACCGGTTGTGGAATGAACATTTTTTCCCAATTTTTGCAAACGTTTGCAGATAGAAGCTCGGGCTGATGCATGAAGTTTCACCTGCCTCGAACGTCAAGGAGCTATTACTTGAATTCGACGACAATGTTTCGAGTATAGAGAATTACAGGAAAATAAATACTCATCAACGCAGAGAAAAAAATCCAGAGATTGCAACGATGAAGAAAGAAACGTGAAAAATTGTATCCAGTAATGCAAACGTTTGCGATAAAACTATAAATGATGAAACCGTGGGTCAACAAGAAAAAAGTATGTGTACGTAATCCCTAGTACCGTGAGAAACTTGAAACTCGAAAAAATGGAAATGTAAAAACCATTGGAGAGTTGAAATGCAAAAGAATAAGAAATATTTCAAAAGAAAAAATCATGGATTCGCCATCTTCCTGATTTTCTTATCCATCCTTACAGTCGATGGCTTTGCGCAAACCTCCGGAAAAATTTCTGGTAAGGTCATTGACGCCAGTGCGAATGCACCACTCTACGGCGCGGTTGTTATGCTCGAAGGAAAAGCTATCGGAACGACGACGATCATTGACGGGACGTTCATTCTCCCGTCTGTACCGCCGGGTTCATACTCCTTACGAGTCTCCTATATCGGTTATAAAACGATCACGGTGAAAATCGAAGTGAAAGAGGGTGAACAACTCGAGAAAAACATAAAAATGGAGGCCATAAACGTTACGACAGCCGAAATGATCGTAACGGCCCAGGCAAGCGGTCAAAATTCAGCCATCAATCGACAGCTGACAGCAGATAACATTATGAATGCGGTATCATCCGCACGTATACAGGAACTCCCTGATGCAAACGCAGCGGAATCCGTCGGACGATTGCCCGGTGTTTCAGTTGTACGGAACGGCGGTGAAGCCACGCAAGTGGTTATTCGTGGACTTGAACCAAAATATAATTCCATCACCATTGATGGGGTACCAATACCCGCAAACGATGCAGGCAGCTTTTCTATCACCAATGGTGATTATGCTAAGCGTTCGAACAATCCTGGTGGCCGTTCGGTAGACATGAGTATGATTTCATCTAGCTCGCTGGAAGGTATAGAAGTCTTCAAGACAGTTACGCCTGATATGGATGCTGCAGCTATCGGAGGC